>Ga0164318_10001242_pt1 | contig 22347 bp, 23 predicted proteins | sample GuaBasSedimGuay9_FD_113734 | JGI IMG/M metagenome (GOLD analysis project Ga0164318, IMG submission 113734) | Subseafloor sediment microbial communities from Guaymas Basin, Gulf of California, Mexico - Guay9, Core 4571-4, 0-3 cm | ecosystem: Environmental > Aquatic > Marine > Hydrothermal vents... | reverse complement strand
GGGTATTGATATGCTCCCAAAGAAGGGTTTCGGATTCTTCCCCCTGATTCTTTCGATATGGGTTATGGCCACCAACAATACCACATCTTCTGGTTCCTTTGACCCCCACTATGTCTCCATAATCCTTTTGGTACTCGGTCTCATTCTTGTGGCCGTTGAGGCCTCCACTCCCGGATATTTTATTATAATCCCAGGCACCATATTTATCATTTTGGGGGTCTTCGGGCTGATTGCACCGGCGATGTTCCTCAGCTTATACACACCCATAATAGTTATCGTTGCCCTTCTGGCCTCCACAGCCTTCACAATCAAGTTTTACCAGATCATCGCTGGAAAGCCTGAACCAACAATTACCCCCACCACAAATTCAATGATCGGTAAGGAGGGTATTGTTATAAAAGAGACCGACCCTGATGACCCCACAAAGGGGAGGGTAAGAGTTTCTGGGGAGGACTGGGCCGCCACCTCCGATGAACCCTTACCTCCGGGGACCAAAGTGGTTGTGGTCGGGGGAGAGGGTGTACACCTCCGTGTGAAGAAGAAGTGAGGTGGGCCCTTGAGCCTCTCCGCCGCCCTATTAACAGTGTCTGTAGTTTTTCTTTTGGTACTTCTCATAATGCTCGCCTCTTCAATAGTTAAAGTGCCCCTGGGTCACGTTGGAATATACGAGAAACTGGGCCACCCAGTAGGCACTCTTCCCCCCGGGGTCCATCTCGTTGCTCCATTCATAAGTAAGGTCTATTTCATTGACACAACGGAGAAAACCATAGAGGATTTGCAATGTGAATGTATTCTGACGGATAACACCCCAGTGAGGGTGGCAGTGAAGATTCGCTACAGAGTCAGCGACCCGATGAAGGCAAAATATGAAGTTGAAGACCCTCATCTTGCACTTAACAAATTTGCCGGAGTCATCATAAGGGCGATCGTAGGCGGGATGGAGACTGAGGAGGCTGTTATGAAGGTTCATAAGCTGAACAGAAAGATAATGGAGGTTCTTAAGGAGGAGTGCACCAAATGGGGAATAGATGTTGAGGAGGTCCGCATAAGGGAGATAGAGATAATCGGCCAGGTGGCCGAGAGACTGGCGAAGGACCATGAATACAGAAGAAGGCTCCCGAGGGGGGCAAGAGTGGTCGTTGTGAGAGGAGGGGGAGAGAATTGAGCTCCGCTCTGCTTACTCTAACCCTCTGGATTCTGATAATAGTTGTACTCATTTTGATTCCGATACTGTTGAAGAGAAGCGTGCTCATAGTGTGGCCTTACCAAGTGGTGATCTGTGAGAAAAGAGGGGGTTTTGTGAGAGTGCTCGATACCCCGGGACTGCACTTTGTCACCCCGCTCTTCCGCTCCCTCCACCCTGTTGACATAAGGACTCAGACCCTGAACTTTCCGCCCATGAACCTCTACTCCAAGGATATGAGGCCCTTCACCCTTGAAGCTACTGCCTTCGTAAAGGTGGAGGATCCAGTAAAAGCTCACTATCACCATGAATACTACCTTCAGGCCACCAAGAGAGCTGTTCAGAAGGCTATAAAAGATGTGGCGGCAGAGATGGAACTTGAGGATATATACTTAAACAGGGAGATTTTGGCGGTCCGCAGTGTCGAAGAGTCTAAAAAGGTGTGTGCGGAGTGGGGAGTCAGTGTGGAAGCCATGGACGTCAAGGATGTGGTACCAAGGGATCCCAAGGAGAAGATTAAATTAGAAGAAATGTATAATAAAAGGAGAAGAGCTCTTGAGGAGCTCATGGTTGTGAAGGTGATTTATGAGTGAGACGCACGGTCGCCTTAAAAATTGAGATGATGAGGTGAATAATATGCTTGGCTACTTCGTTTGGCTTTTGGTTTTTATTATCTTTATGGTCTTTATGGCGGCCCTGAGGAGCTCCATAGTGATCGTACCGCCCTACGAAGAGGTCCTCTATGAAAAACTGGGTAAGTACAAGAAAACACTCTACCAAGGTTTTAACATGATAGCACCCTTTATAAGTAAAATACATAGAGTAGATGTGAGAACCCAGACCCTTGACGTTCCTCCCCAGGAGGTCATAACCAAAGACAACTCACCCACGAAGGTGGATGCCGTTATATATATCAAAGTTGTAGACCCCAGAAAAGCCATTTACAACGTTCAGGACTACAGAATTGCCACAGTGAAGTTTGCCCAGACCACTTTAAGGGCCATAATTGGTAACATGGAGCTGGATGAGGTTTTCTACAACAGGGATGTCATAAATGCAAAGCTCAGGGACATAATTGACAGGGAGACTGACAAGTGGGGGGTGAAGGTTGAGAACGTGGAGATTAAGGAGGTTGATCCCTCCGGCCCCGTGAAGGCCGCCATGGAGGAGCAGACCGCCTCCGAGAGGGAGAGAAGGGCTGCCATATTAAGAGCGGATGGTAAGAAGAGGGCAGCCATACTGGAGGCGGAGGGTATGAAGAGGGCCAGAATCCTTCAGGCTGAGGGAAGGAGACAGGCGGCCATACTGGAGGCGGAGGGAGAGAGGATGGCCAAGATCCTCACCGCCCAGGGCGAGGCCCAGAGGCTGAGAATACTCTCCTTAGGAGCGGCGGTGCTGGACAAGAAGGCTCTGACCTTCCTCTCCCTGGACACCCTAAGCAGGGTGGCCAACGGAAAGGCCACCAAGATCATCTTCCCGTTTGAGGTCTCCCGCCTCATAGAGAGCGCCTCAGAATACATCGGCAAAGGCAGGCGCGAGATACCGGAAGTGCGGGAGATGCCTCCAGAGAAGCTGGAGGAGATCGTCGGGAAGAGCGAGGAAGTACTGGGACCCATCCCCTCCATGGAGGAGTTCGCTGAAGAACGAGAGAGATTTGAAGAGGAGATGAAGAAGGACGAGATGGACATCTCAGCCATTCTCTCCGAAAAGGGCGTTAGAAAGGAGAAAGAAAGGAAAGAATAGGGGGTTCATAATAAGATTTAAAACCCCCCTCCTTTTTCTTCATTCGTGGGCAGAAGATATTCTTTGACGGCGGAAGAACGAATCCTGTTTCATCTGTACGATTATGTGCAATATGAGGACGAGTTTGAGGTCCCACCACAGGTGACTCAGGAGGGCATCTCCAAAGGTGCCTTCATACAGAGGAAGCACGTTCCCAGGTCACTTAAGAAGCTCATTGAGAAGGGGCTTGTTAAGGAGAGGCTCTCCCACGTGAGAGGTGCCAGGCAGAGGCTGAGGGTCTATTTCCTGACAGACGAGGGGCGTGTTGAAGCTAGGAAGATAATCAAAAGCCTGAGCGGGAAGATGGTTGTTGTTAAGGAGAAGGGGAAGATAAGGAGCATTCCCTTCATGGAGTACTGTTTCACCCACCAGGCAAGTAAGACACCTCTTCAGGTTCTCATGGAAATGGAGGGTAAGGAGGAAGCCGCAGAGGCTACCGGGGAGCGTGAGATCGAAGAAGCTAAGAGAATCTCTCCCGGGAGGGAGAGTGAGGACCGAAGGCTTGACGTTTACAGAAACATCCTCAAAAAGGCATGGGAGGACGGAAAGCTTACAAGGGACGAGGCCGAACTGCTGAAGGAGGCACGGCGGGAGCTGAAGGTGACTGAGGAGGAGCACCGGCGTCTGGAGGAAGAAGTTCTCAAGGAGTGCACAGACGGATTGAGCTCAGAGAGAATCCTGGACACTGTAATAAAAACAGCCCTTAAGGATGGGAGAATTACCTCAGATGAGGAAGCCATAATAGTGAGCCTTCTGAACGTCCTGGGCATACCCGATAAAAGGAGGGAGGAGATCCTTAAGTCTCTCCCCAGAGGAGGCAAGGAGAAGAGAGAGAAGGAGAAGCTCAGTATATACCGGACCGCACTTCAAGAGGCTCTGAAGGATGGGCACGTCAGCAGGGACGAGTTGGCCCTCATCCTTATGCTGAAGAAGACTCTGGGGATAACGGAGGAAGAGCACGTCATGCTGCTTAAAGAGCTCGGCAGGTAGCGGGGCGGAAAAGAGGTTTTAAATATTGTATTGAGATATGTAGAATGCGCCAACGGGGGTTCAGAAATGCTGGAGGAAATAAACTCTATCTTCAACCTGCCCGTATACACGCCATGGGGCGCCTATCTGGGGGACTTAGTCAACGCTGTAATAGACGCCAATGAGGCTGAGATCACTTCCCTTGTAGTAGCCAATACCAACCCGGCACTTGTTGTGGACTCCGCGCCCATAGCGATCCCCTTCAGATGGGTGCAGGCCATAGGGGATATAGTCATTCTGAAATACTTCCCTTCCTCGGTTCCAATCAAACCACCTCAGGAGCAGGCTACCATACCAGCCTACAGCCCGTGAGGTTATTGTATGCCCCCCCAAAGGAAAGAGGAGAAGGTGTGCCAGTACCCGGGGTGCAGTAAACCCGCTGAGAGGTCCTTACCCCGAAAGAAGGCGGAGGGTGTGCTCGGCACCCTTGAGGGTAGCGGAAGGCGGGTGCACCTCTGCCGGGACCATTATAAGAAGTTCCGCAAGGCCACAAAGAAGGAAAGGGAGCTGGAGAGGCTCTCCTGGTAGGCACAACCTTTTAATTTGTGTTCCCTTTTCCTGAGGATTGCTCCGCATTAAGGAGGTGTGATGGATGAAGCCATACATAGTGGAGGGATACTATCCACTCCCCGGGGGCAGACAGAACTTCAGAAAGGAGGTGGCGGCGGAGAATGAAGATGAGGCGTTAGAGAAGGTCTACTCGCTCATAGGGAGTAATCATAAGGTAAAGAGAAGGTTCATCCGCATACTCTCCGTGCGGGAGATAACCCCAGATGAGGTCCGAAATCCCCTTGTCAGATTCCTCGTCGGGGATAAGAAAAGCTGAAGGTGTTCTTCTATGAGCGAAGGAAGAAAAGAGCTTGAAAGAATCGCCGCGACAATGGAGCTTATGAGGGCAGAGCTCGGGATGTTGGAGGAGAGGCTCACGCTTATCGGGTCTGCCCTTGCCGAGATCACACTTGCGAAAAGGTCGCTTGAAGAGCTTAAAAAGGATCAGGCGGCGGAGGTGCTGCTTCATATAGGAGCCTCGGTAAGACTCCCCGGGACGATTAAGGTGATTCGCCCCACGGTCAACGTTGGGCGGAACATCCATGTGGAGATGTCGGCTGATAAGGCGCTTGAGTTCCTAAAAGGTAGAGAGGAGGAGCTCAGAAGAAGCGAGGATGAGCTCAGGAGGAGAAGGGAGGAGATCGTAAGGCAGTATGAGGGGCTCAACGCCCGGGCGGGTGAGCTTTACGCACAGATGCAGGGAAGGGGGAGCGGAAATGTTCAAATCCCTTAGGGAGAGACTCAAGTTCTTCAAGAAAAAGGCCGCAGACGAGTTACTGGAGGAGGGTGATGAAGAGCGGCGGAGCAGACCTAAGAAGAAGGTCAGCAAGTTCGCGAGAAAAAGACTCGGTGAGAAGAGGGTACCGCTGGAGGATCTAAAATTGGTGGAGGAGGAGGGGGGCCTATTTTCCAAAAGAATAACCGAAAAGAGACTAGACGAGGTCCTGTGGGAGCTAGAGCTCGCTCTCCTTGAAGCGGATGTGGCAGAGCCCGTGGTGGAGGAGATCAAATCCTTCGTGCGAGAGAGGCTTTTAAACGCGAAGATATCCCGCAAGAGCGATGTAGAAGAAGTCATAGAGGAGGCTTTAAGAAAGGGTATAAGACACGTCCTGGAGGGGAAGAAGCTAGATCTGGAAGACCTGATTATGAGGGGCAAAAGACCATTCGTGATCATGTTCGTCGGGGTAAACGGCACCGGAAAGACCACCGCCGTCGCGAAGATCGCGTATCGCCTGAAAGAGATGGGACTCTCCCCCGTCATAGCCGCCGCTGATACTTTCCGTGCAGGGGCCATAGAGCAACTAGAGAAGCATGCGGAGAGGCTGGGGACGAAGCTGATAAAGCACCGGCCAGGGGCTGACCCCGCTGCAGTTGCCTACGACGCCATCCAACACGCTAAGGCTAGGGGTAAGGATGTGGTCCTCATAGACACTGCAGGCAGGATGCAGACCAACGTCAACCTTATGGATGAGATGAAGAAGATAAAGAGGGTGGCAGAACCTGACCTTATAATCTTCGTGGGAGATGCGCTTGCGGGTAATGACGCGGTGGAGCAGGCCCGGAAGTTCAAAGAGGCCGTTGGGATAGACGGAGCCATACTCACAAAGATAGATGCTGATGCAAAGGGAGGCGCCGCCCTCTCAATAGCCTACGCGGTGGGTGTCCCCATTATATATGTGGGGACTGGTCAGGGATATAAGGATCTGAAGGAGTTCAACCCTACCTGGATGGTTGAGAGGATCTTCGGGGAAGCGGAGGCATGAGGAGGTGATGATCTGTCCCTCACCTCCGTCCTAGTAGACCTCCTGAACCTCTTCCCCGGGGAGGTAGTTGTGCTTTTCATAAGCATGCTCCCAATCGTTGAGCTGAGGGGAGCGCTCCCTGTGGCATATCTCCACTACCACTACTCCCTTCCCAAGGCATATATCCTCTCTGTTCTGGGTAATATGGTGCCTATTCCATTTCTTCTGAAGTTCTTCCCCCGGGTTGAAAGGTTCCTAAGGAGATATAGGCGGTGGGAGAGGTTTTTTGACTCTCTCTTCTCCCGCACGCGGAGGAAGGCCGCGGGAAAGATCGAGAGATATGAGAAGCTGGGAGTAATGGTCTTCGTGGCCATTCCCCTGCCAGTGACAGGGGCGTGGACCGGCACCCTCGTGGCTTACCTCTTCGGAATAGAGTCCACCTCCGCCCTCCTCTACATCTTCCTCGGGGTGCTCATAGCTGGAGTTATCGTTCTTGTCATAACCCTCTCCGGACCTCTCTACGGCGCGATAGGTATTGTCCTTCTCGTTGTGGCCGCATACTTCACAGGCATTTTAGGGGAAAAGGGAGGGTAGCTTTTATATCTCACTTGTTCATAAAGCGCCTCCGTGTTCTCCCCGAACAGAAGGAGGTCCAAAGGGAGAGGGCGAAGGTCCGTCTGAAGAGGTGATAACATGACGGTTCCCAAATACATGTTCTTCACAAAGGGGGTGGGCGTCCACAAGGACAAGCTTGCATCCTTTGAGCTGGCTCTCAGAAAGGCCGGGATAGAGAAGTACAACATTGTGCAGGTCTCAAGCATATTCCCGCCGAACTGTAAGATAATCTCCAGGAAGAGGGGGCTGGCCATGCTGAAACCGGGCCAGGTCATCTTCTGCGTTATGGCTAGAAACTCCACCAATGAGCCAAACAGACTTGTTTCAGCCTCTATAGGACTCGCTCTCCCTGCGGAGAAGGACCGCTACGGATACATCTCCGAACACCACGCCTTCGGGGAGACCGCCGAAAAGACCGGAGATTACGCCGAAGACCTTGCAGCTACCATGCTGGCAACGACCCTGGGGATAGATTTCGACCCGGAGACAGCGTGGAACGAGAGAAAACAGGTCTACATCGCAAGTGGGAGGATATTCGAGACCAGGAATGTGACCCAGAGTGCCAGAGGGAATAAGGACGGTCTATGGACCACCGTGGTGGCTGCTGCGGTCTTTATAATGGAGTGACAGAAAGATTTATTAGTTCACGGCTAAAAACTACATCTGATGAAGATCGTTTTAGAACCTATAGGAATCATAAGAACTCCTTTCAAAAAAGCTAAGGACGCTCCAAGGCAGGCTGCCGAAGCGCTAATGTACACGGCGGTTGCAGAGATCTTCCCGCCTTACAGGGAGGCACTAGAGGGGCTCGATTCCTTCCCCTGGGTTGTCCTCATATACTTCCTGCACAGGACGGGAGGGAGAGGTGATTTAAAAGGGGTCTTCTCAACCCGCTCACCCCACCGCCCCAACCCTCTAGGAGTAGCCGTCGTTGATCTCCTTGAAGTGAAAGAGGACTCAATAAGGTTCCGGGGAGTCGACATGCTGGACGGAACCCCGCTTCTTGACATAAAACCCTACTACCCCACCCTTGTCCCCTCCGCTCCCCCTCCCCCTGAGGAACCCAAGGCGCAGATAGCTCCACCCCCTCCTCTCACCCCTGGCAGACAATGATCCATTGCGGCCGCATTCATCTATCAAGCTCTTCCACAACGGAGGAGATTCTCTTCAACCCCTCCTCCAGGAGATCCTCCGAAGTTGCGAAGGAGAGTCTCAAGAAGCCCTCTCCCGCCTCTCCGAAAGCGCTTCCGGGGACCGTTATGACACCGCCCTTGAGTAGCTCCATGGCAACCTCCTCCGAGCTCAGTCTCTTCCCGTCCTTCACAAGGTTGACCGAGGGAAAAGCGTAGAAAGCGCCCCCGGGGGGGTGGAGGCTGAAACCAGGAATCCTCTTTAAACCCTCAATCACCATCTCCCTCCTCCTTCTGAACCTCTCCATCATCATCTCAACAAAATCGTCCTCCCCCTCCATTGCTGCTAGCGCGCCGTACTGAAGCGGCGTTGAGGGGCAGGCGAGGACGTGGTAGTGGGCCAGAGCCACCCTCTCCATAATCTCTTTCTCCCCCGCCATATATCCCAACCTCCACCCTGTCATGGCAAGGGTCTTGGAGAAGGAGTTTACCAAGATTGTCCTCTCATACCTCCCCAGGAAGGACACGTGCTGTCTGCTGTAAATAATTCTGTCGTACACCTCATCGGATATTATGAAGAGCCCGTGCCTTCTTGCTAAATCCACTATTTCCTCCGCCACTGCCTCATCTATAACTCCTCCCGTGGGGTTGTTGGGATAGTTGAGAACAATCGCCTTCGTCCTGTCGGTTATGAGGGTTTCCATCTCACCCAGGTCCGGGCGGAAGGAGTTCTCCTTCTTGAGGTGATAGAACACGGGCCTTCCCCCGCTTAAGGTGACCTGGGGGGCGTATAGGACGAAACCGGGGTCGGGCAGGAGTACCTCATCTCCCTCCCCCACTACGGAGAAGATTGCGGAGAAGAGGGCCTCGCTGCCGCTCTGAGTTATAACGACCCTCTCCCAGGTGATCTCATTCCAATACCTCCTGAGCCTCTCCGCCACCGCCTCTCTGAGGGGCTTTATCCCGAAAGTGGACTGATAGCTATTCTTCCCCTCCCTCATGGCCCTACAGACTGCATCTATGGCCTCCTGAGGTGGGTTAAAGTCGGGCTCCCCAAGGCCCAGATGGACCGCTCCCTCGCCGGCCATCTCAAACATCTTCCTTATGCCCGAGAGCTGAATACTGCTCATTCTGGGGGCGAACCTCATCGTTTTCCCTCCGATGGGTAGATGATGAGACAGTATAAAAATAAGACCCTCCCGGGGGACGCCGGGGGGACTATTATTGCCTGAGAATTACTCTTCCACCTCAGATTTCACCACGTCCCTTCTCCTGAAGAGGAGAAGGAGAAGAAGGGCGAATACGTAGGGGACCGCCGAAAGGAGGAGATAAAATCCTCCCCCCTCTTCCCCTGTCTCACTCTTTCCCACTTGGGGTTCTATCATATGAGGCTTCTCTCTTACGCGGAGGGTAAGGGTGGTAGCCGCCTCATTCCCAGAGACGTCCACACAAACAAGGGTGACTCTCCATACCCCTGGGGCTGAGAAGTTAAAAGTAACCGCCCGCCCGTAGAGGATCGTGGCGTTGGTGTCCCCCTGAAAGGTCCAGGTGAAGTTTAAAATGCCCAGGTTGTCAAAGCTGCTCTCAGAGGAGAAGTTTACCGACTGGCCCTCGTAGATGACTCCACTCTGCCAGATGATGACCGGTACCGGGGGTGTTGTATCCGTGCATAGCACTTTAATGCTCACACTACTTTTCAGACAGGAGGTGTCCACCGCAGTGAGATTTATCACCCACTGACCCGGGGCTGTGAACTCCACCCTGAGCAGCTCTCCCTCCGCCTCTAACTCCCCTCCAGGCCCACTGACCTTCCAAAAATAGGACTCTATTCCCCCATCATCTCTCCCCTTAGCCCTGTAAAGGGCACAGGAGAGGTACTCCACCTCCTCCGGTCCCTCTATCATGGCCTCGGGAGGGGTCACGTCCCTTACTGTGACCTTCGCCCACCCTGTACCGGTATTGCCCCAGCTGTCGCTCACCCAAACCTGAAGGGTATACTCTCCCGGCCTCTCTATCATAAAGTGTAGCCGGATCACCTCCCCAACCTCCACCTGTACGGGCATTCCTTCAAGGGTGGCCCTAACCTCTGTCACCTCGGAATCCTCAACCACAGTGAGGTTCAGTATCTCCTCGGTGTCCTCCACGATCTCTATCCTCTCTGGAAGGGAGAAGGAGGGTGGTGTTACATCCACAACCAGGAAGACCCCCTCCTCTCTGGCAATGTTTCCCTCCGGGTCCCGAGCGCTGACCTCAAAGCTAAATACCCCCGGGTGCGTGAAAAGCTTAGAGAAGGTGTAGAGGGGGCCTCCTGTCAGGTTGTATTCCTCTCCGCCAATACTCACCCATACCCTCTCCACCCCCGTCTCATCCTCAACATGGGCTGTGAGTACCCAAACTTCCCCCTGGATGATGTTTCTGTAGCTCAGATGAATCCTCGGGGGGGTCGTATCGGTCACGTTCACCCACCCGATCCTCTCCGCCACGTTTCCCGCCACATCAACGGCCACCACCCTGTAGGGGTGAAGTCCCACCTCAGTGGTGGACCACCTCACCGTACAGACCCCGTCATGCGGTGCAATTGGCAGATGCTCCCCATCCACCTCCAGGAAGACCTCCTCAATCCCCCACTCATCCTCTACATAGGAGCCTATCTCGCACACCTCCCCCTGCCCCACAACTGCCGTGAGCGGCGGGCCTATCTCCGGAGGGGTGTTGTCTACAAGTATCATGGAGGATGTGGATGCAAGAAGCCACTCCGAGTAGTATGCTGTGAGCGTGATGTTGTGCCAACCGTCGCTCAGTGCGGTGGTGTTAAGGCGAAACCTGAATACATCGCCTTTGAGCTCCGCCAGGGCCTTTCCGTCCACGCGGAGCAGAAGCTTTTTAAGCTCCAGAGACCCCGCCACACTTATCCATTCCAGATAAGCTCCCTCGTCGCCTCCGCCTATATAGACAAACAGTACCGCCTCAGCACTGGCCGGGATCACAAAACGCTCGCGGGAGGCGCCAGAGCCATATACCCCTTTGAGGGGTCTGAACGTGCCCTCCTCGTAGCCCAGAAGGAGTGTAGTGTTTTCCCCAGTGCGGTATGAGCAGTCCACCACAGCGGAGTCGTAGAGAGAGAGGTCAAGGGGAAGGCGAAAGACGGAGTGGACCCCGGGTGGGGTTCTTTTAAGCTCACTGTTCTTCCTTCCACCCCATAAAGAGAGATCGTCCACCACAACGCTCTGATCGTAGGTGGCATGGTAGGCCAACGCGATGTAGACCTCATCCCACCCTCCCCTTTCAAATTCCACCGAAAGCTCGCCGGTGTAGCCCTCCCGGAGAACCTCCGCCTCCACCCATGTTGTGTTATCCGGGGAGAGAAGAACAGCGAAGTACTCCCCACCGTCACCGAATGTGTAGTTAAGGTAGAACCGGAGCCGGAAATGCTCGAAGGAGGAGATGTTGATAGGTCTTGAAAGCCTCACCTCCTCCAGCATCTCTCTCACCCCCCCAGAGCACCTTAGCACCCCACCGCTCACTTCCCAGGGAGAGAGGTATGGACCGTGACTTATCGTAGTCCAGTTGGAGAGGTTATCGAAGCTCTCACGGAAGAGCTCCACCTCATCCCTCCCTCCCCTCCCAGTGCACCAGAGGGCGGCCCCGTAGCCTGTCGGGTCGGTGACGACACCCCAGCAGTCCTCCCCTTCCAAAGGATCCTCATCCCAGGTAGAATAAAGGACGTCTCCGGGCCCTTCGAAATCCTCCTCAAGAAGCGTGTACTCCAGCCTCTGCTGCGCTACACCTGCAACCTCAACCTCCCCCCTCACCGCTCCAGCGGGTACCTCAAGATGGGGCTTGGGGGAGGCCTCCCCCCCTCTCACCTGAAAAGTGACGGTCAGAGGTATATATTCCTCTCCAGTCACCGTAACATTGTAGAGGCCCTCTGTCAGTGGCGGAACGGTTATATTAGCCCACCCTCCCGCCACTATGCTCCTCCCGTAGAGGTGCGAGCCCCTTGTGACCGTCACCGTCGCACCTTCGGAAGAGGAATTCACATGGATCAATCTTGTGCCGGAGGGGGCTGGGGTGAGGGGGGAGGCATCAGCTGCCTTTGGCTCGGACAGCCAGATGCTCAGAGAGGGGTCACCGAAGAAGTGGAAGAGCTCGAACTCAAGTCGCCCCAATCCCCACGAGTCGCCCCAGGTTTCGAGCATATACATTTTTCCATAGGATAGGACCTCTCCCATTCTGTTCAGAGAGATGTTCCCTCCCACCCCCGGGTTGAGGGAGGGAAAGAGAGCATCGTAGAAACCCAGGGTGAGGAAGTCGTTGTACCCGCTGTAGCTCACCCTAGATGCCCCGAAGACCCCCACTGCCCCGCCCCCTGGAGCCCTCAGAAAGTCCTCGGAGAAGCACTCATCTACCGTGCTGGAGTAGGGGTCGGTCTCGTGGTCAAACCATCCTGTCTGGCAGTTTATGCTGAACACAACAGGGGTGAGGTTACCGTTCCTCAGGGAGTAGGCGTCATCGGAGGTGTACCTCGGGTCCCCCCACCCCCATCTAGCTCCGTGGTCCCTATGGTTGAGGATCAGTGTTCCGCTCATCACTGCATCCGTTATATCCCCCTTGTCCCCATCCCAGGCAAAGCCGTTAGACCTGAGGAGGGAGGGGGGGAGGGGTTCTCCGGAGGCAAAGTAGCCGTCGTTGTAATGAGTTGGGTTCACGTAAGAGGGGGTGTAATAGATCCTCCTGACGGAGTAGTTGAAAGCAGTCAGGTTGTCCCTTATCTCCTCTGAGGTTTTAACGAACCTGCGGTCCTCATAGCCGTCCCTGTTGCTGTCCTGGAAGTAAGCCGCCACGGTAACGTTGCGGTAGAATCCAAGGTTTGAGGGCGGCGAGGTTCTGTAGGATATTGTCTTATTGACTATATAGAAGGCCTCGGTGAGGTTATTGGCTGGTATCCTACCTATGAATACATCGGGGATGTAGTCCGTGCCGGAGAGGGTGGAGTACCAATGGTCTGTTCCAGTTAGTGTGCCATGGTAAGGGTGACGGTAGAAATAGTTTGTGGGGACAAGGTCCGCATCCCCCAGTAGCAGTATGTACAAGGGGGGTGGGTTCCATTCCCCGTAGGCCCTCTCAAGGTAGCGTCTGATAGAGAGGGCGCTGCAGCCCGTCTCTGTGGTGTTGACCACTTTGACTGTGTATCCCTCCTTCGCCTTCCAGCAGGCCATCTTAAATGCTGCCGGCATGAGAGAAGGGTGCGTTATTATTAGATATTCGGCCCCAGAGGAGAGAGGCGGTGGCGGGCTCCCTTCGAAGTTCCAGGGCCAGTTAAACGAGACTCCCTTCAGAAAGAGGGAGATGTCGGGATGTGCAGGGGGCGGAGGGAGAGTGGGAGAGGAGATCACCTCGATGCTCATCTCAAGAGCGTATCGCACCACACCCCTCACAGGATTATATTGAATAGGGTTTATTCGGAGAAGAACCAGGTGGTACTCCCTGAAGTGGCCCCCTTCTAAAATTTCTGCCCAGCGCCCGGGGTAGAAGTCATCCCTTCCATAAACATCACCTTTCATCCCCTCCCTGAAAACCTCCTCCATATCAGGGCAGGGAGGGGGTGATGGCGGTATCTCCCCCGCTGAAGCCTCCCCCCAGCGGAGGAGGTGTACTTTCAATCTCACCCGTCCCTCACCCACCGTCAGGAACCTTGAGATGTGCGGTAGAAGAGGGTAACCCTCTGGGGCCGTTGACACAACCCCGGGATAGATGGGAACCCCCTCCGAGGTAAACAGAGGTGGAGGTGCCTCAAAGTGGAGGAGGAGCTCACCCGGGGAGTCTTCAATGACCGTGAGACGGATCTCCCCCGGAGCGGGGGATTTCTCCCCTGCAGAAGCGAGGGAGGGGAGGGTGGACAGGAGAAGCGCGAGGAGGATGAAGCATGTGACGGACCTTTTCATAGATGCACCGGGTATCATAGTGGGATTAACAGATAAAAAGTTTCTCTTATTCTCTTCTCACCATATCTTCAGAAATGGGGAGGTAGAGGGATGTTGGAGGGTACAATCTTATCGTGGTCGGAAGTCCCATCTACTACGAGAGCCCTCACAAGAGCGTGATTGACTTCCTGAAGGAGAGGGAGGAGGAGATGGAAGGGGGATGTAGCCCGCTTTGTGGTATGCATTGCGGAGATGTTCGGCTACCTAGGGAGGAGAGGCGCCGAGAGGATATGTCTAAAAGGGCTTCTCAAAAGGCTGAGGGGCAATGTGATAGACGGTGGAATAAGGGGCTAATACGTCAGGAGAACCCTTCAGCAGAGGAGAGACAAGAAGTGGATGCGGGAATTTTTATATCGGTGTTCGATATCGGTAACCGATAACATGTATGAAAAGGTCATCCTCCGGGCCTTCGTAAGGGTGCACATACTCCACCACGCCTCCCAGGAAGGGATATACGGGCTTGAGATGATAAAAGAGCTCAAAAGTCACGGCTACGACCTGAGCCCTGGGACCCTCTACCCAATATTGCACGAAATGGAATCCTCTGGGCTTCTCATATCTGAAAGGAAGAAAGTGGGAGGGAGGATTCGGAGAATATATAAAACCACGAAGATGGGGGAGGAGGTTCTCTGGAGGCTGAAGGCTTTCATCAGAGAGATGTCCGAGGAGGTGCTGGATTGAACTACATAATTTTGGAGGGGGTGAGGAAGAGTTTTGGGAAAAAAGAAGTCATCAGGGGAGTCAACCTTGAGGTGAAAGGGGGAGAGGTTCTCTCGCTTGTCGGCCCTTCTGGCAGCGGAAAATCAACCCTTCTTAAGTGCATAAACCGCCTCATCGAGATAGACTCGGGAAGGATTCTAGTAGGTGGACGGAACATAAAGGAGATGGACCCCGTTGAGCTCAGAAGAGAGGTTGTCCTTGTTCCCCAAAACAGCGTCACCTTCCCGGGGAGCGTTCTTGACAACGTCATGATGCCCCTTCGGGCTCAGGGGGTGGAAGATAGGAGAAGGGCTGAGAAAGCCCTGCTAGAGGCTGGGCTCAGCAGGGAGCTTTTCAGCAGGAATGCAGAGAAGCTCTCCGGGGGGGAGAAGAAGAGGGTCGCCCTCGCAAGGGCCCTGGTCCTCAGGCCAAAGGCTCTCCTTCTAGACGAACCCACTGCAGGGGTCGACCCCAAAAGAGTTGGAATCATTGAAGAGAGCATACTCGATATGGTGCGGGGGAGGGGTATTACCGTCATATGGGTCACCCATGACGTCTCCCAGGCCCTGCGGGTGGGCGACAGAATAGCTTCCATGAAGAAGGGCAAGGTGATCAAGGTGGGAGAGAGAGACAGATTTCAATGGGAGGGAGTATATTGAGCGGGATACCCTACACTGCGGAGGAGGCCCTGCTCAGGATGGCTCTGGTAGCCATTTTGATAGTCATAGCAGCGCTTCTTCTGAGACTCAGAAGGGTCGGGATAGAAAAGGAATACCTCTACGCCCTTCTCAAAGGGGGTGCGCAGATCTTCGCTCTCGCCATCTTCCTCACCTATCTTTTCTCCTCCCCTATCTGGTACCTGCTGATATGGATACTTCTTCTAGCAATGATCATCGTTGGAGGGAGGACTTCTGCTAGGAGGGCTTCAGGGCTCCCCCGTGCCGAATCCGTCACCACCCCCAGCATCTTGGCCGGAGCTGTCACGGTGATCACTATCTTGGTGCTCTCCGGGGCAATGCCGCTTACCCCTCAGTTCATAATACCCCTCTCGGGGATGGTCTTCGGAAACTCCATGACCATCTGCTCGCTGACGGTGGAGAGGTTTTTAAGGGAGGTGAGACTGGGACGGGAGAGGATAGAGGCGGCGCTCTGCCTCGGTATCCCTTCCGCTATGGCCATGGAGGAGTTCGGAAAGGAGGCCGTGAAGGCGGCGATTATTCCCACCCTGGACAGACTCAAGACCCTGGGGTTGATATTCATCCCGGGGGCTATGACAGGTCTTATAATGGCTGGGACAGACCCCATTGTGGCGGCGGAGTATCAGATGATCGTATATTTCATGATCACCGGCGGAGGGGTGATAACATCTTTAACCGCCGTTTACCTTATGAGAAAAAGAGTTTTCACGGAGGCTGAGCAACTTGCGGAATGGCTCTGATCTTAAAAGGGAGGCGGAGAAGGAGATAGAGAGGATGGAAGGTGTCTTCGGGTCGATAGAGGGAGAGGAGGGAGAGGTTCTAAGACTGGCAAGGAGCTATTTTGAGGACTCAAAGTACTTTTTTGAAAAAGAGGATTATTTGAAGTCTTTTGAGGCCGCTGTGATCTCATGGGCTTACGTGGACGCCCTCCTCCACTTCGGAAAGGCCAGAATACCCAAGGAGCTCCTTAAATATTTCACGGTGGAAAGATAGGCCACATACGTCGTCACAGGAGGTTCTTCGCAACCTGGCTCTGCACTCTCCCGCAATAGATGCACCTTATCTTCAAAGGGTCCCTAGAAACCACTTTGAGCAGAGGTTGGATGGGCTCTCTTTGGTTGGAAATGCAGTTAGGGTTCTCACACCTTACTATTCCCTCAAGTATATCCGGGATCTCCACTCTGTATTTGTTAACCACACTGTAGTCCCTGATGATGTTTATCGTCGCCCTCGGGGCGATGAGGGATATCTTATTTATCTCCTCACGCTTCAGCTCCCTTCCCTCTATTTTCACCACGTCCTTAAGCCCCTCCTTTTTGCTCAGAACGTTCATAGCTACCGAGACGGTATAACCCTCCTCCCCTGTTATACCAAGTATCCTGAGGACCTTAAGGGCTGATCCCGCTGTTATGTGGTCTATGACAGTCCCGTCCTTGATTGGGGTTATCTTCAGCTCTTTCACTCGATCACCCCCAGAACGAGAGAGAGTATAGCCATCCTCACAGGGACTCCATTGAAAGCCTGGATAAAGTATTTGGCGTGTGGAGTCAGATCCACTTCGGGGGAGATCTCATCCACCCTGGGAAGTGGATGCATGATTATCATGTGCTCCTTACAACCTTCAAGCCCCTCCTTGGTTATCCTATAGGACCCAGCTACCTTGCGGTACTCCTCCTCATCCGGAAACCTCTCCCTCTGAATCCTTGTCACGTAGAGGACGTCCGCCTCCTCCACCCCCCTCTCAAGGCTCTCCGTTATCTCATACTTCCCCCCTAACGCTTCTATCTCCTCTAGGATGTAGGAAGGCATCTGAATCAGCTCCGGGGCTACCATTATCATCTTCGCTCCCAGCCTCGCTAGCGCCAGTGAAAGGGAGTGGACGGTCCTTCCGTACCTCAGGTCCCCAACCAGTGCCACGGTCTTACCGCGAATTTCTCCCAGTTCCTTACGAATGGTGAAGAGGTCAAGGAGGGTCTGCGTGGGGTGCTGTCCCGCCCCATCACCGCCGTTGATAACTGGCTTTGAACAGAAGTGGGCAGCTAGTGCTGCTGCACCCTCATTTGGATGCCTCAAGACCACCACGTCAGAGTAGCCCTCCGCCATGCGGATGGTGTCCGCTAGCGTCTCCCCCTTCTTAAGAGACGTTCCCTCCTGTCCCGATATGGTAATTACTGAACCCCCCAGCCGGTGCATGGCGGTCTCGAAGGAAAGACGGGTTCGGGTGGAGGGTTCGAAGAACATGGATGCAAGGACCTTTCCGTAGAGAAGGTCGGAGGTCTCCTCCCCCCGGGCCACGGGGACCATTCTCTCCGCCACATCCAGTATCTTATAGATCTCATCCTCCTTCAAATCCTCAATCCTGATTATGTCCCTGCCCTTAAAACTCATGTCTAACCCCAGGGGAGAAGAAAGGGGGGAGAAGATATAACCTTAACGATTGGGACGGGTCCGGGGCTTTTGCAATGGAATTACAAACGCTTTATACGATCCTTTGCGATGTTATTGCAAACCGTTTATATATCCATTCCCTAAGCTATTTCAGTTCTATTGTTCCGGCAGTATCCCCAGCTTCTTCTCCAGCTCGGCTATCCTCAGTCTAGTCTTCAGCACGGTGTCGGGATTCAGGGAGATGGAGTCTATGCCCTCCCTCACGAGGAATTCGGCAAATTCAGGGTAATCAGAGGGAGCCTGCCCGCAGATGCCTATCTTCCTCCCCCTTCTCTTGGCCACCTTTATAACCTGCGAGACAAGCCTCTTCACGGCGGGCTCATTCTCATTGTAGAGGTGGGCCACCAGCTCCGAGTCCCTGTCTAGGCCTAAAGCGAGCTGGGTCAGGTCGTTAGAACCTATGGAGAAGCCGTCAAATATATCAGCGAACTCCTCAGCGGCTATAACATTGGACGGTATCTCAGCCATCACATAGAATTCGAGGCCACCCTCTCCCTGCCTCAGGCCGAACTCTTCCGCCACTTTGATCACCCTGCAACCCTCCTCCGGTGTCCTGCAGAAGGGGACCATTACCTTCACGTTCTTAAGGCCCATCTCATCCCTCACCTTTTTAATGGCCTTGCACTCCAGCCCGAAGGCCTCTTTGAATGTGGGGTCGTAGTAGCGGGAGGCACCTCTCCAGCCTATCATGGGGTTATGTTCGTGGGGCTCGTAGAGGAACCCTCCCAGAAGATTGGCGTACTCGTTAGTCTTGAAGTCGGAGAACCTCACTATTACGTCATTGGGCCAGAAGCCCGCAGCGATCCTCGCTATTCCCTGAGCCAGCTTGTCCACAAAGAACTGAGCCTTGTCCTCATACCCCGCTGTCCTCTTCTCAATCTCCTCCACAAGCTCCTCAAGCTTCTTGATCTCTTCCTCCAGCCCGTATGAGTAGTTCATCTCCTTCAGTCTCTCCAGGTCTTTTTTTATCCTCTCAAAGTTAAGGAGGGCATTGGGGTGTATTCCGATGTGGGAGTTTATTATGAACTCCTCCCGGGCAAGACCAACACCGTCGTTGGGTATCTGGCCCTGCACGAAGGCGTTCTCTGGAATCCCCGCATTCATCATTATCTTTGTGCGGGTCCGGGGTATCTTCTCCACGTCTATCTTCTCAACTCTGTACCTGAGAAGCCCTCGATAGACCCTCCCTACTTCCCCCTCAGCACAGCTCACCGTCACGTCCTCTCCGGTGGTCAGTACCTTGGTGGCATTCATGGCCCCCACAATGGCGGGAATTCCAAGCTCCCTTGAGATTATGGCAGCGTGGCAGGTTCTTCCGCCCTGATCCGTCACTATTGCGGAGGCTATTTTCATTATAGGTTCCCAGTCGGGGTCGGTCATTGTAGTCACCAGCACCTCCCCGGGCCTGAAGTCGCCAATCCTGTCCACGGATTCGATGACGTGTACCTTCCCTTGGCCGATCTTGTCCCCCACCGCCTTCCCCTCCACGAGAACATCTCCCCTCTCCTCCAGTATGAAAGTCTCTATGACGCTCATCTTCTTAACGCCGTGCACGGTCTCGGGCCTTGCCTGTACAATGAAAAGCTGGCCGGTTCCTACGTTCACCCCGTCGCCGTCCTTGGCCCACTCTATGTCCATGGGCTTCCCGTAGTGTTCCTCTATGATCGTCCCCCATTTGGCCAGGGTGAGTATCTCATCATCTGTGAGGACGTAACTGCTTCTCTCCTCCTCCGTGGTGGGTACGTTCTTAACGGGCTCCTGGGGGTCGTCAGAGTATATCATCTTGTACTGCTTCTCTCCCAGGTTTTTTCCTATGATGGGACGGTAGCCCTCCTTTAAAGTGGGCTTGAAGACGTAGAACTCGTCCGGGTTCACCTTTCCTTGAACTACGTTCTCGCCCAGGCCCCATGCGCCGTTTATTAGGACAACGTCCTTGAATCCACTCTCTGTATCTATTGTGAACATCACCCCTGAGGAGGCTGCATCGGAGCGAACCATCTTCTGAACCGCTATGGAGAGGTAAACGCTGAAGTGGTCAAAGCCCTTGTCAACCCTGTAGGATATAGCTCTGTCTGTAAAGAGGGATGCAAAGCACTTCTTCACAGCCTCAAGGAGCGCTTCCTCGCCCCTGATGTTGAGATAAGTCTCCTGCTGGCCTGCGAAGGATGCGTCGGGGAGGTCCTCAGCAGTGGCTGAGGAGCGAACCGCCACGTCCACGTTCTCCGCCCCGTACTTCTCCGAAAGCCTCCGGTAACTCTCAACGATCTCCCTCTTCAGCTCCTCTGGAAGCTCGGAGGAGCGGATCAGCTCCCTCACACGCCTGCCCCTCTCCTTCAGATTGTGTATGTCCCCTGTGTCGAGGTCCTTCAGCACCTCGCGGATCTCGTCCTCTACTCCAGCCTTCTTCAGAAGATACTGGTACGCGTAGGCGGTTATTGCAAAACCGTAAGGAACCTGAACACCCTTCTCCGTAAGCTTTCTGTACATCTCCCCTAGGGAGGCGTTCTTTCCCCCCACCAATGGGACATCTTCAATACCTATTTCGTCAAACCACAGGATGAATTTCTTCTTTCTGCTTTCGCCGCTCATGATATCACCTTTCAGCATGTTTTTAAAGGAGAATGTGAGTATCTCAAAAATGGTTCAGATATAAAAACGGTGCGATGGTGATAGCGTGGTCAGGGAAATCCTGGTGGGATGCTGCGGCTTCCCTGTGAAGAGGGAGAGATACTTCGAGGTACTAAGAGGCGTTGAACTTCAAAACACTTTCTACAGGCTGGTGAAGGAGGAGTCTTTAAAAAAGTTGAGGGAGAGCGCTCCGGGGGCTTTCATCTCTATTAAAGCCCCCATGGGAATCACACACCGCTGGCCCTCCCCTGTCTACAGAAGGGCAGGCTATGGGAAGGACTCCTCCTACCTCTCTCAGTTGGGGGCCTTTAGGGAGACTGAGGCGGTGCGCTCCCTCACAGAGACCCTCATTAAGTGGCTAGAGGCAGCAGGAGCGAGGGCAGTGCTCTTTCAGACCCCTGCCTCGTTCAAACAGACGGAGGAAAACCTCTCCCGAGCGGTTGAGTACTTCCGGAGGTTCCGGGAGAGGTTGAGGGAGAGGGGGCTTAAGGTGATCGTAGCGTGGGAGCCCCGGGGGTGGACCCCCCTCTTCTGGGACCTCCTTGATGCCCTAGGGGTAGTTCTAGCGGGGGATCCTGAGGAGATAGGCTATCCCCCGGGGGACGTAGCATACTTAAGGCTCCACGGAAGGGTTGCTGGGCGGGGTTACGGCAGGGAGTACTCTGAGGAGGAGATACGGAGAATCATAGAAAACCTCTACTCTTTCCAGAGGGCCTACATTTTCTTCAACAACGTTCGTATGTTCAACGACGCCCAGAAAGCCCTCAAAGTGCTTGAGGAGATGGGACTTCAGGCATAGACCCCAGGAAGATGAAAGCCGCAGAAGGGGCAGACGCCCTTGAGGGTTCTATCCTCGGTCATCCTAAGGCCTCTCCTCTTTATGAGCACTTCCCCGCAGGAGGGGCAGCGAGTCCATTGAAGCTCCTCCTCAGGGGTATTCCCTACGTAGATGAAAGTGAATCCCAAACCCTCCGCCAGCCTCCTCAGCCTCATCAATCTGCCAAAGGGTGTTGGGGGGCTATGGAAAAGGGGCGTGGGATGGTAGCGGTTTATGTGAAGAGGAACTCTGGATGGGTCCACCACCTCAAGAACCTCCTCCATGGCACCCCTGAATACCTCTTCCCCATCGCTCACCCCGGTGACGGCTAGATAGACAATTTCAACGTGTACCCCCCTCTCCACCATCAGCTGCAGTGTTTCCATCACTGGCCTGAGGCGAGCTCCCATGTATCTGCGGTAGACCCCGTCGTCACCTTTCACGTCAAGGGAGGCTCCATGAAGGCCTGAGTTCACAATCTCCTCAAGAGGCTCAGGCTCAACATACCCGTTGGTAACAAGAGTATTCTTGAGGCCCTCCCGGGCGGCCAGGGGGAATAGCTCAAGCAGATACTCGGCCATAATAAGGGGCTCCATGAAGGAGCCACAGGTTGCCGCCGCCCCCCTCTCAAGGGCTATCTTCACAAGCTCTCCCGGGCTGATCTCTTCCACACCATATTCCATAGCCCACGGGGAGTGCTCCTTCGCTATGGAGAGGTGGTAGTTCTGGCACCAGGGGCAGAGAAGGTTGCACCCCCAGGAAGAGAAGGTGAGGGCTTTCTCCCCGGGGAGGAAGTGATAGAAGGGCTTTGCCTCCATAGGGCGCATCTCCACCGCTGAGAGCTTGCCGAAGGTGAGGGCCTCTATTGACCCCTCCACCATTCGCCTTGAGTGGCATAGTCCGTACTGCCCCTCCCTCAGCAGGCATCTGCGGGGGCAGAGGGTGCAGCGAAGGGCCTCTCCGGTTGGAATTGAATAGGGGCTTCTCAATTTTAGCCCGCCTCCTTGTGACACATATGCTTCCCAAAATCAAATGTGCAGGAT
>Ga0164318_10001240_pt1 | contig 22361 bp, 44 predicted proteins | sample GuaBasSedimGuay9_FD_113734 | JGI IMG/M metagenome (GOLD analysis project Ga0164318, IMG submission 113734) | Subseafloor sediment microbial communities from Guaymas Basin, Gulf of California, Mexico - Guay9, Core 4571-4, 0-3 cm | ecosystem: Environmental > Aquatic > Marine > Hydrothermal vents... | reverse complement strand
GTGTCGACAGTATATGTGAAACATCTTATTAGGAGAATAACAGTGACAAAAAGTACAGAAAAACGAGTAGAAAGGCTACTTAGAAAAGCTAGACAAAATGTATTTGGCGAAGAAGGAGACTATTGGGATAAGGTAATTATCCGATGTAAAGAGCTAATGCATGATACTTGGGAAAAAAGACATTACAGTAACCATCCTGGAAATGCTTACGCTCGTGTAATGTGGATGTAATAATAGAGGTATAATATGGTAAATCAAGATACACTACAAAAATTAGTAGACAACAAGTATATAGGTAATGAGGAATTTGCTAGGCTGTTTATGGATATGGTAAATAGCGGAGGAGGTAGAGCATCGGACTTTGCGGAAGTAGTCACCAAAGAGCATAGATATTTACAGGGAGAAGCATTTACAATGTTTTTATTCTGTATTGAAAAGTGGGCTAAAGCCTATGAAGATAATAACTATGATGCTAGAAACGAAGCTGCTTGTGAACTATCCGCTACAATGTTAAAAAGCCTTAGAGAAGCTGATCTGTGGTAAAGTAGTAAGATGTTTATCAAAGACGTGTTAAATTTAATAGATGCTGAACTTGAAAAACATTTAAACAGTATTACAAAAAAAGACACTAGAGTGTTATTAAGTTTAGATAAGAAACCTATAGGTAAGGCTGTAACTTATAAAACTAGAATTTATTCTATTACAATAATAAGATGTAACAGCTATACTGAACAAGTATATGAAGTGTTTATATATAATAGCAAAGAAGAACATAGTAAATTTGCAAAATTATCTAACATTGTGGTATAATATTGTTGTGATATGAATGTAAATTTAGGCGAAATCATATTTATTAGTCAGGTTAGGCTTGCTAAGGCTATAGAAGCGATTTTAAAAAAAGATAAATTATATATAAAAGAAATATGCAGGTCTGAAAAGTTCATAGAGTTTGAAGTTACTAGCAAAGTTAATGATGTATTAAAAATATCTATAGTTATTAATACGTTGAATAAGAATAAAACTTATAAAATAAAGTGCCACTGTAAGTATAACAATACTCCTTTTATGTATTTCTTTTCTATAGAAGAAGCTAAAGAATTAGGAGCTTATGTATCAGATATACCTTATATTATGCCCTTTTTTGTATTTGCTAAGATCTTACCTCTTAATGTAGGATTAAAAGAGTTAAGAGAGGCTTTTAAGAAAATATATGAGCCTTATAAACAAGTAACAGATGCTGTGGTTAAAAAACTAGAGGATGCTAATGCTATATACTAAAGATTTATACAATAAAACTAAACTATTACAAAAATTCTATTTATCCGTAGTTACAAATACTACAGGTAAATTTAAAATAGAGATAGTCAAAAAACTACATGAACTAAAAGGAGACTATTACAATAAATGGTACGAGACTCCAGTAGCTTCTAGCGTTAAGGTACAAATTGATAATTTAGAAACTACCTTAACTTACATTAATCAAAGTAAAGTATAAAAGTAACTCCTAATTTAATTTTTATTGTTTTCTTGTTTATAGGTTCATTTGAACTTATACCTATTTTTATTACAAAAAAAGCTAAAGTTTTATGATATTATACCGATACTCTATGTGAATATATTATTTAGGAGAAAACTAAAATGTTTAATGTAGATATAAACAGGGCAAGTAGAATAGGTAAAGCTGCTGTGCTAAACAGCATTTCACCTCAGGCTAGTATTTTTAACAATCAGAGAGACCCAGATAAAACTACTTTTAAGTATGTAGAATTGGATGATTTAGTAGTTGTAGAGGCTCTAAACGAGTTAGGCTGGAAGATAGTAAAGTATAATGAAGTAAAGCCTCACAACAAAGACAGACAAGGACTACAGACTTACTGTGCTACTTACGAGAATACTAACTATGACCTTACTACTACGCAAGGGCGGGCTAGATTATTGCAGATCGGATCTCATGATGGCAGATCGAAACTAAGATTAGAAGGGGGTTTCTTTACCTTTGCCTGTGCTAATGGTTTAATAATAGGTAACAGTGTATGTGAGCCTGTGGCGATAAAGCACTTTGGAGAACAAGCATTACAGGTAGATAAAGCTGTTAGTCACTTTTTAGATAGAATGCCAGTATTGTTTGATAAAATAGGACACATGGTGTACACAAACCTATCAGAATCACAGAAACATGATTTTGCATTAGATAGTATTAGGCTTAGGTTTGAAGATACAAGCAGAATAAGATACCACGAGGTACTAGTCCCTAGGTATAAAGAACAGTCTAGTAATTCTGTATGGGATGTGTTTAATACTATACAGACCAATTTAATTGAAAACCCTAATATTAAGGCCTTGACTCCTACAAAAGATAAATTTAGGAAACTTAGGAAAGTAACTAATATAGAGGCTAATGTGAATCTTAATAGAGATTTATGGAATTTAGCAGAAAGTTTTATTCACTAATAAATATAAAGCAGGCAACTATATAATATAGTTGCCTATATTTTTATATAGGTTCAGGTGAACTTAATAAATAAAATACTTGCTAAATAAGCTAATTTCTGTTAATATATTTATATGATTGAAACAGCTTCAACTCACGAGTCCGTACCTTCAGAAAAAACAGAATATCCACGACAGGATATAACCATACAATCCCTACTAGCTTGTGGTGCTCATTACGGGCATGTAGTTAGTTATTGGTGCCCTAAAATGGCACCGTTCTTGTATGGCACTAAAAGTGTGCATGACGCCAGACGAGGAGGTAGCACTAGGCATATTTATATATTTAACCTACATGTTACTTTACAGATGTGGCAAAAAGCACAAAAAGCGATTATAGATGTTGTTTCTTCTGGAGGTACTGTTTTATTTGTTGGTACTAAGGATTCATGTAAAGATATAATAGCAGAAGAAGCTGCTCGTTGTGGTATGCCTTATATAAACCACAAGTGGGTAGGAGGAACGCTTACAAACTTCCCCGTAGTCAAGAGGTCTATAAGGAAACTAGAACGTCTAGAGAAAGTGTTACGAAAAGCTGCCGATCCTGACATAGATTTTAACCTAACGAAAAAAGAAATGCTCGATGTACAACGAGAAGTAGACAAACTAGAGAAAAAGTTTGGCGGTATCCGATCTATGAAAAGACTACCCAATATGGTTTTCTGTATCGATACGAAGAAATCTAAGCTAGCTATAGCCGAGGCTAAGATACTGCGTATACCCAGTGTGGCAGTCGTAGACAGTAATGCTGACCCTACTACAGTAGACCATGTAATACCTGCTAACGACGACGCTACTAAGACCTTACGGTTATTTATAACTAACGTAGCCGATGCTGCTCTTCAAGGCAAAGCTATGTACCGAGAGAGCCTAATTGAGCAACATAAAGAGCAGGAAGGTTAAGTTACTAACCTTTCTCGATCTACCTCTGCTAACAACTCTATAACGTCTATAATTAAATCTCGCAGGTTTGTAGCGTCTCTGTAAGACGTACCAAACATTTGGCTAGCTCGAAGTACTAAATTGTCTACAGCATTGGGATGTGTAAAGTACTTATGCTTATACAAATTCTTTATAACTTGTTGATGATATTTATTTTGTATTAGTCTCATCGTTGTTCCTTATATATTATAAAAATATTCTTCTAATTTATTCACGGTTTCACTGCCAAACATTGTTATTAACTGGAAGGCTACAGGTACACATTCGTCATATACTTGTTTGGCTTTAATACTGTCTTCACTAGCTCCGAACCAATCAACAGCCCACTCAGCGAAAGAAGCGTAGTGTCTAACAGCAGCATCAGCTATCAGACATTCAATAACCTTATCTAAGGATGGATCTGGAAGCGGGCATTTGTTAAGAAGAAGTACAACTTGTCCTGTAAGTACAGAGCTGTAGGATTGGGCATTTTTAACGGAGGTACCTCTCCGCATAAGAGTTTTTAAGTTGTCCCGTATTGACTGCTCATACAGCGTTTTTGGTTTGGTTGCTAAACAGGGGGCAAATTGTGCAAAACCAGCCGAGTAAGTAATACTAACCTCTCCTTTGTCGTTAGATAAAGTAACTTTCCAGCTTAATTGATCTTTTCGTTCTGGAATTTCACCTAAAAACGTTGTGGTACAAGTTACATCACCGAGTAATTCTTTTAACATGATATTACCTCCTCTGTGGTTTTTGTACGGTTTTAGCCCAATTTTCAGCATTTTTAGGTAGGCGCTTGCCTATTAGTTTATCTTCTTTTAAGTCTACAATAGCTTTGTCTATAGCCTCTGTAGCGTTCTCAGCAGAAACATCTGGAACTATTATCATGTAACCGTTTGCATTTATTCTTACTTCATAAATCATAATATTTATCTCTATGTTTAAATATACCTGCCTATATAGACTATCGACAACCTGTGAAAAAACTTTAATATTATTTTATAATAAATTTATCTAAAGTTTTATAAAGTACTGCCGATATATACTGTATGAAAGTAGTATATATTATATTACAGGGATCTAGTACTTATAATCACAAGGTTAGTGCTTATGCCTGTATTAGAGAAAATGATAGAGATTACCCTATTTTGCAGTTAGGGTCTTGGAAACAAAATAAATCTAACACTAAGCAGCCTCCCACTATAGATGCCCTTATGCTAGAAGTGACCCCTTCGGAAGTGTTTAACGCTGCTGTACAGCTTTATCAATTGGATGAAATCGATGTTCAGGCTATCTTAGCCCAGAGGTATAGGCAAGTCGATAAGCTATGCAACAGCTCTGCTATTAAACTGCTGGAGAAGGCTGTTAAGAGGTTTGCTAATAAGACAATGAACCTGTACGATTGGTCTAAGCTGTTCTACGAGATAGGTCTGCATAACTACAATAAAAAAGCATCGGAGCTTTATATCAAGGATAAATGGAAAACAATACGAATATATAATGCCATTTGTAGTATACCTGACCTTAGAAAGTTAAGTAAGATCAAGCAACAATTTAAAGATAAGGTGGGTATATAACTTGAATACATAAGTAATTTAGATTACTATTTAAAAAATTAAATTAAAATTGCTTTTTGATAACTGATCCCTGGATCAATTAAAAAGTGCGACTATTTCTTATAGGGGTCACATGAACCTAGAGGGCATTCTTGTGTACGTTCCTATAGATGAACCTAGTAGGTGAATGTGTTCATAGTGTATGCAAAGTTTGTGCCAAAATATAGCTATGGTGGGATTATAGATAGTATATAGGTATACATTAGTCCTCTTAATTAAATTAGTAAGGTACTCTTACATTATCGGCATAATAAACTAAAACCTTTAGCAAAAAGAAATTTAATTTTATAGGTTCACTTGAACCTAGCCCCCGTCGGGGCGGTTGGCACTGTTCTTGCTAGATCTAGTAGTTTATCACAAAAAAAACTAAAGTTTTTCTAAAAGGTACCGATATACTACTTACAAGGTAAACTGTAAGAGGTAATTAATATGACTAATAATGACGATAAACAAGAGAAACTAGACTTAGGTATAGTAGAGTATATAAGCAAGCCAGAAAAGGCAACCACTAGATTACTAGACAACTATATAGACGAATATGGAGAGCTTAAGGCAACTAGTGATGATTTTTTTACTATACTTAAAGAATCTGGGTTTGAAGATATTCCTTATAGTGGAAGTTATGAAGGTGATGATTTTCTCATAGTTGAAAGCTGGAATCAGTTGGCTAATCTTGAGGCAGCATTAAACGGCTGGAAAGGCGGTCGTGTTAAGTACCTGTTTTCAGGCGATAAAGAAAAATTACAAGAGCAAGCCAATAAAAGTTTGGACAAGGACAATGTATATAGTAATACACTATCATATATAAATTGGTTAGATAATTTAGAAGCTAACAGGGACTTAGAAACACCTATAGCCGAATTAGGCGACTTTTTCAGTGATAATTGGGGGTTTGATGACGAATACTCATTGTGTGCTTGTGGTAATTGCAATAGTGTAGTTAGAATTTCTGCCGATAGCTACAACTGGATGCCGCCCCTTGATCTAGGTGAAGGGTATATATCTGATGACTGTGTAACGTCGGGTGAATACGACGACGAAATATTAGAACATTATGCTAATAAATGTATGTCTATTCCAGACGTTAGATCCCCTGAGGACTTGGGGCTAGAAAAGATAAACGATGATAGCTTTGAAAATGGCTTGTATGGAGGCCAACGTGATACCCCTGAACCAATTATAGAAGCATTAAGTAATAAGGGTATCGATGTATGGTTTAAAGTGTACAAGGGTCAATTTGATATTAGTTTTGATGTATATGTAAAGTCTAATGATGTTAGACAAGCTATTGATATTTTAAATAATACTAATACTAAGTTAGGATATGATCCTGCTATACAGGTACAAAGAGCATTAAAGAGTATAAGTTGTGTTTCTAGTAATACTGATGGTATTGTAGTTAATAAAGTAGATACTTCCACTGGTACAGTTAATACCAAAGTAATAAGTAAACAGGACTTTATAGACGGAAAAATTTAAAAATTAATTACCTTAATATTAACTTGTTGACCTCGATATATTTAAAAGATGTATCGAGGTTTTTTAAAGCCCTACTATCTTAGATCTAGCAAGATCTGTGCCAATATCTACAGAAATAATGTTAAAGTTTTCCCATACCGTGACGATAGTATAAGTATAGCATTTAAACAAGAGGTATAGACATGAAACAACAAGTTGAAATAGTATGGCATATAGACGATTTAAAAGCGGTACTGCAAGACAGTGATTTAGGAGTAAAAGACGATTTCTTTACTGACGAGGAGCTATACGAGGTACTTCTACAGATTAAACGTAATCATGATGCCTGTATAGGTATTAGTTGGGATACCTTAGAGTATGCACTAAGATATGCAATGGAAAAGAAGCAAAATAACTAAAGTTTTCTCACTATGTGTCGATAATATATGTGAAACAAACTATAAGGAGAGCTACTATGTGTAGATTTTTTAGTTTTATTTCAAAGGGTGACGGACAGTTTTTATACTTTGATGCAAAACATAGGCAAGGTACTAACGGCTATGACTCTGATTCGTATTTTAGTTTGGTAAGGCATTATCTTGAATCCACAATAGCGGATGATAAAGTCAACAAATATGAGTACAATAATGGACAGTTTGTTATACGACAGATAAATGTTAAAGACGATTCCAAACAAGCTGAAGAGTGGATTAAGAAATTTGTTAAAACTAAAGAATTTGAAGAAATACAAGCTAAGGGGATTAGCCGTAACGGGCATGAAATAAGGTATGTAACAGAGCAAGTATATACTAAAGAGGTTCTTTTAGCTGCGTTACAGTATAAGCACTGTGTAATAAAATATGTAAATATTTAAGTAATTAGGTAAAAAAAAGCTAAAGGTATGTTATAAATTACCGATAATATATTTAGTTGGTGAAAATCCAAGGAGTAAAAAAGATGTTAGATTTATTGTTTGAAGTAACTATTAGGTTTGACAATAAAGTTCATATTACCATACTGGATCAATATGAATTTGAACAGCTTGTAGATGCTAAACAATAGGGAGATTATATACAAATAGAATATGATGCTGATGAAAATATATCAAGAGTATATACAAGAGACTCTATTGATCAGTCGAATTACTACATTCCCGAATATAAAAAAATTGTTGATATGCAAGTTAAATTGGTACAATATGAATCATAAAAGCTAAAGTTATTTTATATTGTGCCGATATTATATTTAGACGCTAATTATTGGAGTAGAGAGCTATGAAAAAGAGCTAAAGTTTTATTGTAACCTGTCGATAGATTACTTAGTAGTTAAATTTTAGGGGTAAAAACATGCTTTTTGCAAGACGAATACTCAGCGCTACAACAGAAGAATTAGAGTATTTATTTACTCATGCAACTCCTGTTAGCACTACAAAAAATAGATGGAATACAAAGAAAATTGAATACAGGATATTAGGTATCAATGTAACACTTTATAAAGAAGAGGGTGCAAAAGATGGACATTATACTGTAAGCGTATTAGAGGGGAATATGTGTGCATCGCACAATGTAAGATTTAAGACATTAAAGTAAATTCTTTAATATTGTAATAGTGCTGTTTTATATAAGTTCACTTGAACCTAGCCCGCCGCTGGCGGGCTATAAATAAAGCTAAAGTTATTTCATAATGTGCCGATACTTAATATGTAAGTAGTTTTGTTGGAGGTAAGATCATGGACTTTACAGTAGAACAACTAGAAGAGACTTTTCAAGTAAGTAAGCCCAAGGCTAGAGCTATATATAAAGTATGCTCCATCATTGAAAAGCCCAACACAGACTATCATAGAGCTGTCGAGCTATTAGATAAGCTGTGTGGCACTTTTGGATTAGCTTGGTATAAAGAAAATTCACAAAAATTTGAAGATTTAGAAATTGATTTTGATTATCTGAATATTGGAGATACTTATCAACGTACTTTAATATTTACTACTAATAGAAACATTTTATTAACTTCTTATGGTGATTATATAGAAGAGCTAGAAAAAGAGTATTATCTTGAGAATGAAGATAATATAAGACCAGCTATTTGTAATAAATGCGGCTTTTTAAGAAACTATATAGAGCCTAATTCTACAGATAGATTAGAGTCATTAAATAATGAATTAGACTGCCCTAATTGTTTTGACGGAAAACTACACTTTTAACATATCTTACTCCAATAACTTAATTTACTATAGTCGCAAAATTGCGACTATAGTTTTATATAATAGGTTCAAATGAACCTATACAAGCTGGTATAATTTTTGCATATATTTTCAATACAAAAATAAATACTAAAGTTATTTAATAATATGCCGATATTTTACTATATTAGGATTAGAGGTTATTATGTCTAAGAAAAAGAATACAGAGCTTATCATAACTAAAGAAGAGCTTCTTAAGCTACAGCAAGCCGCAAGACGACTAGAAGCGATCAAAATGAATAACCGAAATGCTGTATTTCAAGACAAGAGGACAAAGAGAAACCGAACACGATCCGATCAGAAAAGAACTTCCATAGACGATCAGGTATCCTAAAATTTATTAAAATAGTTCTAAAGATTTATTCAGAATTGCCGATTTAATAAATAGCTGGTAAATGTTTAATTAAGGGGCATATAATGAAAGCACATAGAATAGACGAACTTACACCAACATCTGTGGATAAGGTAGGAGGTAGGTATTGGCTTGCAGTCGATATAAATGCGGATGCGCCTGCTAGTGCTTATAAAAATCTTCCTAACATAGTCGAATACAATAAAGCAAGGTTCTATAAGATGTCATACAACAGTGATCATAATAAAGCATACTATAAAGAAGCTAAAAATTTACCTTATCATTTGAGATATTGTAATTATAGCTAAAGTTTTTATATAGAATGTCGAATATATACTTAGGTTAATTTTTATTAAAAGGTATTTAGTAATGCTTACAGTAACAAACGAGAACTTGGATAAATTTAATGTGAAAGTAGTACGCAAGGGAGATCGCTACGGGCTTAATGGTTGTTTAGAGCATAAAGATGCCGATCCTCTGGTTGAGTTTTACGATGCTGAATTTGCTAATAAGCGGGGCTTTGACTATAGGGGGCAATTTGTATCACGATATTACCTCAGTACTCTATTAACACACCTAAGTTGTGGGTGTGGGCTATGTTTAGAAGGTAGTGTACCTAAGTGGGGAATTAGCTCGCTTAATGTACAAGAGGCTGTGCAGTTTGCTAATAATTATATCATGGAATAGTAACCAAGAGGCAGCTAGGTATCAAATATACCTAGTAAGCTAATCATAGGTTCACCTGAACCTAGTATTTATTATTACAAAAAATAAAAGCTCAAGATTTACTGTAAACGGTCGATATACTATTTAAGGTTAATATGTTTAATTAGAGAGCGTATACAATGGATAAAACACAACAAGTTATATTAGAGATGTTATTAGAAAATACAGGTAAGCACTTTTTAGATAGCGGTGGAGCTTACGGTAGACATTGGGAACGTAACAATGAAGCCTATAAGACAGATAGTGCTTGTTTTTTAAAACAGCCTACTTATGAATTAGTGTTAGACCGGTGGAAAGATAAAGAAGGAAAACAATTTCAACATCTTAGTGTAGTTGCTAACTTGTTTCCGTGGTTATCCGAGCGATTAGAATTTTGCCCTGAACTGCAAACAAAGTTAGAGGCATTTTGTAGGTTAAATAAAACAAGGAATATTGATCCTATAGAGTTTATTAATGTGATTGAACGTAAATATAAGGTTGATGCGTCTATTGATAATAATTATGTTCCTTTTTGGGAATGCTCTAATGGACAGGGCATATACACCTATAACGAAGAAACAATATTGTCACAAGATATTATTTATTGTCCCTTTAATGCTGATTTAGACGGGTGCGGGGCTAAGCAGTATATTCTTTTATCTATCCATAACGGGTGCGATGCGAGGGGTGGCTTTACAAACTATAAAGTTTTCCAGGTAAATGATGTTTGGGAATTTACTAGGTACTCAGCGGCTGATGTAGCGGATCAGTCAGGTACTAGGTGGGTATCCGAATGCGGCTATTCCTTTGTATGTGAAGAAGGTCAATCCGATGATAAATCTGTACTTAATTTAGAAGATTACACATTAGAGACAGATAAAGACGGCAATATATTGTCACCTGTAGACTGTTCTATACTCAATGTAATGGGCTATTAGCTCTAAGATAATTAAACATATTAACCGCTAGGCTTATAATGAGCCTAGCTTTTTTATAGTATGCTCTATAAAATAGGGTGGGTGTTAAAACATTAAGGTATTAAATAAACCTATTAGGTAGATAAATATACAAGAAAATGTATATTTACATAAAAAACACAGGACAATTAGAATTTGCGACTACTCTTCACAGGGGATCTCTATGCAAGGATCGTGCCCGTAAAGATATAGCTGCCTATAGGAATTAGTAAATAATTGTATTTATTAGAACGATTTAAGTAGAATATGTAATAATCTGACATAATTAGTATTAGTGTATTAAATTATACCTGTACCCTTAGCATATCGGCATTTTATACAAAAAACTTTAATTAAAACGAATGCTCATTCTATATAGGTTCACTTGAACCTAGGAGTACTCGATTACAAAATAAAAGACTAAAGGTATTTGGTATAGTGCCGAAGTATACTATACGGGATAACAACTAAAGAGGTAAAGTTATGAGTAAAGAATGTACAGGAATTTATATTGATGCAAGTGGCGATATTAACGATCAATTAGTTGTATATGTCACTTATACAGATAGCAGCTATGAGGTATTAGAGAGGGTTGATTCCCTAGCTGAGGCAGCCTATTTAGCAGAAGAGTATAGGGTAGCATTTAAACTGTAGGAGCTATTAAGTTGTAATATTTAAGTGATAAGTAAGGGTAATACTATGGTTGAAGAGATTGCATTTAGAATATTTTTCTTTGTATTTGGTATTGTTTTTTTAGTACTTAGTATAGCCTCTTTTTACTATACAGTTGAGCTAAAGATAGGCGATCCTCTCTTAGTAATAGCAGGGTGTAGTGGTGTTTGGTTAGCTTGTATCTGTTTTTATCAAATAAACCCTAAAGTTTCTCTATAGTATGCCGATACTCTATACATAGGTTAATTATTAAGGAGTAAACAACATGAAAACAAGTTTTGCAATCACTATTGACGAGTACGAGGAACTGATGGGGTTAAATGTAGGCTTTTGTTTGAAATGCGGGGCTGAAAGAGAGATGACCGAACCCGATGCAGAATGCTACGATTGCCCAGATTGTGGACACAACGAAGTCTACGGACTTGAAACCCTGTTAGTAATGGGTTATGTTGTCTAGTAAGATTTAAGTTTAAATATGCAGTTATTAGGGAATTCCTAATAGCTGCTTATATAGGTTCACTTGAACCTAGCCCCCGTCGGAGCGGCTGGCACGATAATTGCATATAAAATAAAGTTAAAGTTTTTCTATAGACGGACGATAGTATAAATACAAATAGTTTTATTATTGGAGAAAAACTACATGCAATATACAGAATACAAAGATTATAAGATAAAAATTGAACAGGATGATATGGAGTTTAATAATCCTAGAAAATGGGATAATTTAGGTTTAATGGTATGCTTCCATCGTAGGTATAACTTAGGGGACACACACGAATTTACACCAGAAGAGACTAAGATAATAGAGAATAATGATAATTATATTAGCTTACCTTTATACCTTTATGATCATAGCGGTATTACTATGAATACTACGGGTTTCTCGTGTCGTTGGGATAGTGGGCAAGTGGGCATTATCTGTGTACCAAGAGAGAAAGTAAGAAAAGAGTTCAAAGTAAAGCGAATAGGTAGGCAGCTATACAACAAAGTGATTAAGATATTAAAAGCAGAAGTTGAGCTATATGATAAGTATATAAGAGGTGAAGTATTTTATTATTTAGTTGAAGATATTTCTGAGGGTGATCTTTTAGATAGCTGTGGGGGCTTTTTTGACTATGAAGAGTGCCTATCAGAAGCTAAAAGTATTATTGATTATAGAATTAAAACAACGCCGCAACAATTAAGTTTAGCCGTATAAATAAGATTAAAGTTATTTTGTAATATACCGATATTATATGTAACAGCTAATAAGTTTAAGGAGCGTATAGGATGGCAATAGTAATGAGTTTTAACGGTACAATCACTGTAGAGAATAAAGAAGATATAAAACTGTTTAGATTTAATCCAGATGCTTATGAGTATATTGAATTATATGCTGAAGATTTAACAGAATCAGAGATTATTGATCTTATTAAAGATAAAAATATATTTGTAAAGTTTGGAGCTATGTTTGATGACGGTATTTTAAACAGAGCAGCCTTTGAGATTGATTTAGTAGATGCTGAAACTGTAGTTTAATATATTATAACACACTAAGTAGTTTAATAGTGTGTTATAAGTATAGGTTCAAGTGAACTTATATCTATGTAATACAAAAAAATACTAAAGTTTTATGATAGGATACCGATAGTATATTTAGACGGTAAACAAAAGGTAAATTATGAACATTAAAGTAAGCATCGAGGGGACACAAAGAGGATATCTTGTTGAAGTAAAGAGGGGCAATAGAATACTAGAATCAGTAAGTTTTCCAGTAACAAAATATACTGATGAAAATATAGATTTTGTGTACGGTAATGCTAGAACATACCACGATATAGTATTAAAAAAATATAATAAAAGCTAAAGTTTTTCTTTGTAGTGCCGATATAATATTCATAAGGTTAGTTATTAGGGAGTAAATAAGATATGTTACAGTTTATATTTCATACTGATCCTGGGCATGGCTGGTTAGAGGTTGATAAGGATTTAGTATTAAAATTAGGAACAAAAATAAGTACTTATTCTTACATTAAAGATGGTAAAGTATACTTAGAAGAGGATTGCGACGCTACTGCTTTTATAAGTGATTTAAAAGATGCTGGTTTAAAGTTTACTGTTATTCCACGCCGTGTTGATTATGATTCACCTGTACGATCTTATAACAGAGTTAAAAAAGAGGATTTAAGACAGTAAGAAAAAGAATTTGTTACATTACCTACAAGTAATGTAATTATATTAGGTTCAAATGAACCTATGATACAGTTCTGGTATGAATTTTGCATATAAAAAATTATCTTATTATAAAATAAAAGTTAAAGTTTTTCTGTAATATACCGATACTATAAGTACAAGGTTAATTATTAGGGAGTTTACAAAATGAATTTTAACGAGATATTAAGAAACGCACCACGGGGGCATAAGTTACTTACACAGACACTTGAAAAGAAACTACCTGCTTTATATGCTACTGAAAATGTAAAGCTAGGGGAAAAGGTAGCAGTAGCGAAATTCTTCACCCCTGCAAGCAACTGGACATGGTACGCTATAGAATACGATCCAGAAGATCAATTATTCTTTGGACTGGTAGATGGGCATTGTCCTGAATTTGGTTATTTTTCACTTGAGCAGCTAGAAACCCTGGGAGGGGCTATAAACAGAGATTTACACTTTCGACCTACGAAGATAAAAGATTTGAAAGTAAAAGATTTAATCTTGTAAACTCCAATAAACAACCAACAGGGTAGGGAGAAATCCTTGCCCACTTTTACCCATAGGTTCAGGTGAACCTAGTACAGAGATAAGCCTGGTATGAATCTTGCATATAAAAATAGTGCTAAAGTTTTATTATAATATGTCGATACTATTAACAGAGGTTAGTTTATTAGGAGGTATACTCATGTTTGATAATATTTCAGAAGTAAAGAGAGCCAACCAATTAGTAGGTGAATTTTGGTTCAGTGAAGAGACTATGCGATTTTTTGATTCTCAGATTGAATTCTTTGATAAAGGTACCCAGAGCCTAATAGTATCAGATAAAAAGTGCTTTGATGACAGTACTAGAGTGTTTTCAGTGTTGCAAGTTAGCGAGGACGGTACTATTACAAGGCTGGCTAGTAACTTAGCATCTTTTGACAGTGCCGAGGACTTTATTGAAAATTTAAACTAATAATTGGAGTAGTAGCACTATGATACACGTAGTTAAACAATTTTTACAAGACGAACGTTTGACAATGATTCAAACCTTATCTACGGAGCTTAGAAAAGAGATTGAGCCTTGTGATATATGCGGAACTAAAGAACATTTAACAGAGTGCAGTGGCCATGAGTTAGTGGCTGATCAAGAAAATATCTATTTTCTATGTAAGAAGTGTTTAAGGTATTTAAGTGTAGGGTATTAAATTTAAACTAGGGTGGTGTCTTAAATTAAGGTAACGAGCTTAGTGCTTGAGTGTAAGCAAGAGAGCTAGGAATTCGATTTTCGTAGTAAGAACCTGGATCAATTAGAATTTGCGACTACTTTTCTATGCCCCTCAGCCCCTCCCTGCAATTTCCGTGCCAGGTTTTCAGTTGAACCTAATGCAACTTTCGTGCCAAGAGGCTGCATGCAATTCCCGTGCCAACTTTTGGCAGAGGTGCGAAGTATATTTGTATACCTACACCATCGGCATTCTCTAGGTTTATCTTGAGCCCTGTTTGTAAAACTAGAATGCTCATTCTACTGGCACGCATCTTGCAACAGGTTCAAGTGAACCTAGCAGAGCCGATAACTAGAATAGACATTCTATAGCTATTAAGATTTTTTCGTAGTTAGCCGATAGTCCTTATAGTTGGTTAATTTTAGGGAGTAAAACAATATGAACAGTGAAACTAGAAACATAGTGAACTATTATGAACTAACTTCAGACTGGCAAGATGAAGCCCTAAGTAACTTGGGAGCAAAGCAAGCATTAGAAGCCCTGTACCTAGAACCTTTGGAAGATCAGAATCCCTTTCAACACGTATTATATGATCTTACAGAAGCAATGCGGATGCCTAGCGGTAGTAAATATCATGCTGTAATTGGAATAAGTAACTGTTTAGCATTAGGATTAGTCTTTGACGATACAATGGAGCAAGTAACAGTTAGTTATTTATGATGAATTTATATACTTACATTCTATAATGTAAGTATACGTATAAGTTCACTTGAACCTAATAACAAATTATTGATTGGCAGGTATCTTGCATGTAAAAAAATATACTAATACAAATAAAAACACTAAAGTTATTTGATAATATTTCGATACTCTATATAGTTGGTAAAAGTTAGGAGTAAAACACTATGACATTAACAAAAGCATTAAATAGTTTAGACGATATCCAGTTATTTAACTTTTTATTATATGCCTGTAAATTTGCAAGTAAACAAGTAGAATCGGATTATAAGATAGAAACCTATCAAAGCAATCTTGTAACCTTAACCGTTAAGCAATATTTTAGCAATAAGCTATCAGAGATCAGCATTTCAAGTTTAGAGGATTCCTCTGATAATGATAGCCGAATAACAGATCAGTTTCCTCAATTACCCTAACCAACACACGCACAGTCCAGCTGGCATGCAAGAAGTGTGCCAGTCTTTTTATATAATAGGTTCAAATGAACCTATGTTTAGGAGTAAGGTACCTTGGCATAGAATTTGCATATAAAATAATACTAAAGTTTTCCTATAGGGTGTCGATAGTCCTTATAGTTGGTTAATTTTAGGGAGTAAAAAATGTATATTGAAGTAAACGAATTTCCAGAATTATGGAACGTTGCAAAAGCTTGCGGCTATAATGGTCGCAAGTTAGAAGTAAAAGCATTTAAAGAATCTGAATTGCTATCTTACTGGAGTGGTGGTTCTAGAACGTATTTCACGTTTTATAACCTAGTATCAGAGGAGCGAGTAGAGATAGTCCAAAACGGTACAGCATTTGACGGTCAACGCTATTCTATAAACGATCTACCCGACAATATAGTAATGGTAGAAACAAAGATATTTCGAGGTAAGCTGTCAGGATGTACGATACACGTCAGACAAGATCAGATATCTCCAATGCTACCTGATAAACAGATTAGCATATCAGATAATGAACGTTTAGTATTACAGTACACTAGGTCCTATAAAAGTAGTTATGCTGGTATTAAGAATTTCCGTTTTTATCAAGCCAACCGAGACAACGGTATAACCTTGGAATCCTGGAACACTGCAAAACAAAGCTTAATTGATAAGAAACTGTTAAACAAAAGAGGAGCAATCACGTCAAAAGGAAAAAATGCTTTAATACAGGTTTAACTTACTCCAACATTGCCAACACCTAGCAAGATAGGTTTAACCGCTTATCTTGCTTTTTACACAAGTATAAGTTCAAGTGAACCTAGCCCCCGTCAGGGCGGCTGGCACGATAATTGCATATAAAATAAAGTTAAAGTTATTTCACTTAATGCCGATATAACCTTTAAGAGGTTGTCCCTTGAATAAAAAGGTAAGTATGTTGGAAGTAAAAAGAGTATATAAGAATCTTGAAAAGCTTAACGGTCAAGCTTTGGTTAACTATGTAAAAAGTAAATCTCCAGTGAGTTGGTGCGAGCAAGTTATCTACAAGCATACTGGAGCGAGAATTCAGAGATCAGGATATACAATTGATGGAGTGTATATTTTTATTGATAGGTCAAAGCAGTACGGTAAAGAGACTCATATCATAGCAAGATGCCCGATACATAATAAAGTGTTTTCTAAGTGGATAGTAGAATAGAAGCAGTGTTTTTATTAGGAAAGTGCTTTGTAAACTATATGTTACATAGGTTCACGTGAACTTATAGCAAGATGCATGCCACTAGAATGCTTGTTTTACTAATACAAAAAAACATTAAAGTTATTGTATAGGATGCCGATACTCTATACAGTGGTTAATTTTAGGAGTAAACAGCATGAATGTAAAAGAGTTAATAGTTGTTTTCGATGCGTTGCGCTGTAGCCTGGACGACGTATGCTACCTCGCATCCGTCAATAAAGCCCAGTGGATTAAAGATCAGATGGTAGAAGTATTTGAAATGTACAGCGAGGTTGTAGATCAGCTAGTAGAAGCAGGATCAACGGTCAACCCAGACATATTGCATTAAGAAAAACAGGCAAGGTTAATCCCTTGCCTATTCAAGGGTATAGGTTCAAGTGAACCTATACCTAGTTGAATAAGTTGGCACGGTATTTGCATATAAAAAAATAATATTATTTTGAAATAGTGCTAAAGTTTTCTCTCAGAATGCCGATTATTCCCTTAGTTGGTTAATTTTAGGGAGTAAGAACGTTATGAATTATTTTACCGCATGTTCAACGGTTGAGAAGATTAAAGCAACTTGGAGACGTTTAGCAAAGCAGTATCATCCCGATCTTGGTGGCGATACTAGAGTGATGCAGGATGTAAACAACCAATACCATGAGGCATTGCAAGCAAAGCACAAAACAACGTCCTATGATAAAGAAACTAAAAAAGAACGCACCTATTACTATGACAAAGATATTGAACAGGCTGTAATGAATAAAATACTTGAATTGCTTGGGATGCGTATGGACAATGTGAATGTTATGCTGCTAGGTACTTGGGTGTGGATAACTGGAGACACAAAACCCTACAAGTCAAAGCTAGGTAAAGAGGGGGCTAAATGCCGTTGGCACAAGACAAAGCAAGCATGGTATTGGAGATCACAGAAAAACAAATGTTACAGATCAAGTAATGCTCCCTTGAGTCAAATAGCTGCTATGTATGGCTGTAAAACCTTTGAAGCTAGGGAACAAATAGCATAGGCAACAACAAGGCAAGGTATTAGAAGATACCTTGCTCATACTAGGGTATAAGTTCATGTGAACCTATACCCGACGGGCGGGCTGGAACAAAGATTGCTAATGCAAGATACATACCAAAAAATAAATAAATTTATTTCAAAAAAACACTAAAGTTATTCCTCAGAATGCCGATAATCTCTATAGTTGGTAAATTAAAGGAGTAAAGCCCTATGCAAGGTACTATCGAACAATTAGAAACCCAACTGGAGTTAGGTTATATCACTTGGTATAACACGGCTGATTTTGTTGATTTTGGTAATGTCCAAACGGTATACGCTGGGCAAGCTAAATCTTATAAATTGGACAAGACAGTGAATCTTTATGCGATTATAGGAGTTACCCTAGACCCTAGCTCTAAAAGGGAGTATATCGCATTAGAACAGGTTAATAAATTATTTAGGTAAATAACTATGAATACAAAAGTAATCTGGATTATAACAGAGATGCAGAACGGACAAGAGATTGAGGTCTGGGAAACTTACAGCAAGCAGCATGCCTATGCTATCTTGTGTGATTATACAACAGAAGATACAGAAAAGCTTAGTCCCTGCATGTATAAGAAGATAGGTAACCACATGACAACTGAATTTTAAGACATACCTGGTCTACTTGAACCTAGCAGAGTGTAATTCTATCTCTGCTAGGAAATAGGTTTACAAATTCGATTTTAGAGTAGCGATCTCAGCATAATTTAAAATTGCGACTAGTAGGCTCATGTGTATAATATGCAAGTTGCATGCCAAGATTATTAAAATAACTTGTTGGCATGTTTTATGCAATAGCTTCAAGTGAATCCAATGCAAGTTGCATGCCAAGATTATGATCTATATTGGCATGATCTTTGCATAGGTTTATATTGGCATGATCTTTGCATAGGTTTATATTGGCATGATCTTTGCATAGGTTTATATTGGCATGATCTTTGCATCTGTACGGTTTTAATACAATTAAAAGTATATTGTAATAATATCAGTATGTTATAAATAAATTAAAAGTATTTTATAACTTATTGATAATATTATGTTATTTTTTATGCACTAGGCTCAAGTTATCCTATAATATGCCGATAATCTTAATATGGATAGGGATATAATAAAATATATAGATCACGCTAACCGTAAAGAGGCATTAAACCTGCTAAACTGTATAGCTGACCTATATAATTTATTAGCTATTGCAGATACGTATCAACGGCAAAGATCAATTCTTAACATGATTGATCGGTACGTATCAGCAATTAAATTATTATCTCATAAGGTATATTAAAAGGTAAATGATATGAATAAAATTAATAATAACAATAAATTAGGCAATTTAATGTTTGAGATTATATCGGGTAGTGCAAGATATAATCACAGGGTATATATTTATTGCGGGTATTATATCAGAGATCAGTTTATTCCAGTATTTTATACCTCGACCCGTAAAGATAAAACAGGGCGAATGCTTGATCCGATTGATCTAGCCTGTAAATTGAATGAGTTTATAGATCAAGATAAACTAGATCAATACCTTACTGATAAAGTATCCTATTCAGATATTCAAATTAGGGATATATTCCAGACAAGATACCGTGATAAGGTAAAACGAAACCGATCGCAAGCATTAGACTTAACTGAACAGATAGTGAATGCTTTATCCAATAAAGCATTTACCAGATTAGAGCTATTTTATGGTCTGCTTTGCGCTACTCTGAAAGATTATCGACCGTTAAGATACAGGAATGCATGCGGATACATAACCGATCCTTGGAAGAAAGTTAAAGTATACAATAAGATTGCAAAGCAGGTTAAATTCAAGTAGTAACCTGTTTTGTGGGATTATATAAGCTAGTGTAAACACTAGCTTTTTTTATGCTTTAATTTCAGTTAGTTATATAGCTTCAAGTGAATCTAATGCAAAGATCATGCCATGTTACAGATGCAAGTAATGTGCCAACAGCCTAATGCAAAGATCATGCCAGATAGTGTAGTTCTTTTACACGACTCGCTTAACTGCTTGATAATATTACATAAAACCGCCCCATAACCGCTAAGTACCTGTTTTTATTGCATAAAAGCCGGGGGGCTGATCATGTCAAATACGCCATATATAAATAATAAACTATGGGATAGTAGTCTTCCTGTATAAAAGTACTTCTATACGTAGGTACTTCTCTGTCCATAGTACCTCCATATACACCTCTGTACGCTAGTATTACCTACAACCTACACTCAGCTATATATAAACCTCGGGCGGGGCTAAAAAGCATAAACCTAGCAGCATAAAGCATAAACCTAGCAGTATAGCACATAAAGCTACCCTACTGAAGAGCTAGACTTAAGTATAAACCTATATAAAGATCTAATACTAAACATAAAGATACTATTTGACTACAGGGTTGTCTTTTTATTTAACCTTTTTTAGGAAAGAGGTAAGTATTAGATACTCTTCTAAAAATAGATATAACTAACAGGGTCTGTTACATCTTAGCTATAGGATAAAGATATAAACTATGGTATACTGGTGAAAATATAGTGTCTTTATTTAAGACGTGAAAATATAAATAAAAAAATACATGAGCCATAGTTATAAAGACATATCCCATAGTTAACTATAAAGCTAGATAATGTTTATAGGACAGATAGCTACAGATATAAACAACCTACGGACAAGAGCTACCTTATTTCTAACAGATTACTGTTTAAAATATAACTTATTTTTACGAGATAATTATACAGCTAGTATCGACCACTACGACGTTATTCTAGAATCTATAGCCAGAACAAAGTATTGTTTCCTTTTAACTGTTTGTACCTTAAGGAAGTTCAGCAGAGAAGCTTATACTACTAATGTAAATTCTTTTAATAAAACTTGTTCTTCTATCGCAGAAATAAAATTAAAACGTAATGGACTCAGATTTAGAAGTTAAATAACATGATTTCAAAATATATATCAGACACTTTACGAACAATTCTTAAAAATACTCCTAAAAAGAAATACGTCAACATAGAAGAATTAGACTTAAAGTACGACATATTAAATTGTAATACAAAGAATAAGGTAAGAACAACCTGTACAGTAGAAAAACTACATATGTTACGTACTAATTTATATTTAGTCTTTAAGGCTAAACGAAACTTTTGTATTTATATAATTTATAACACTAAAGTAAAAAAAATAAACATTTATGATATTTATAAGGAACAACATAAAGCCATATCTTTAAGATTTAGAAGCTAAATAGCATGTATACAAAACAATTAATAAGAGATTTAACAAAACTAAAAGTAGGCCAATTTATAAGAGTAGTTAATTATAATATACAGTATGATCTGTTTTTAGTAGATGACTACCAAAAGCCTTCTACGTACTTCCCTGTAATACTAGAATATATAGGTAAAACTGCTTCGTACTTTCTGTTAACTGTATACCGATTAGATAGAATAGATAAATTTTATAAACTAGATATGATAGATATGGTAAAATTACGTCCCTTTAAGTATGACGATGAAATAGTATTAAGGCACAGGAGCTAAAGGTGTCTTTACAGGAAATATTAAAAACCATAGTTAAAACTAAAATAGAAGACTATATTTCTGTAAAAAATTATAATTTAAAGTACGATCTTAGCTACATACGTAGATCTATTTATCCTGTTTCTATGCCAGAGGGTACTTATACTTCTACTCTTATAGAGCTTAAAGGAGGTTGGCATTCTATTCATCTAGTATTTAAAAACAAAGTACATGATGATATAGTATTAAGCTATAAACCTGAACTAAAAGAAATGCATCCTAATTGGGAACTATACGACATGGGTATAGATAATAAAATTAGATTTAGGAGTTAAGGTATAAAATAATGTACTTAAACAAGGATAACGTACAGAATTACTTACATAGTAACCTTGAAACAGTTACTATAGGTTTACATCTTTTTTAAAATAAGTACAATATTTGTACGCTACATAAGGTATAGAAGTTAACCGAATGAGAATTAAAGCTATAAACGATATAAGAGCTGTACATAAAAAGTTAACAGATCCTTATAGCCTTAGCCATGGAATGTTATTATTGAACAATTTAGTAGACATTAAAACAAGATACAATAAAATTATATATAC
>Ga0164318_10001239_pt1 | contig 22363 bp, 21 predicted proteins | sample GuaBasSedimGuay9_FD_113734 | JGI IMG/M metagenome (GOLD analysis project Ga0164318, IMG submission 113734) | Subseafloor sediment microbial communities from Guaymas Basin, Gulf of California, Mexico - Guay9, Core 4571-4, 0-3 cm | ecosystem: Environmental > Aquatic > Marine > Hydrothermal vents... | reverse complement strand
TTTTACAAGAGCTTGTTCAGCCAGAAGGAGACCGACAAAGTTTGCGTGTTACCAAAGATATAATAGAAAAAATAAAGTTTGTGATAAAAGAAATGTCCAAGCCCGTTATAATCAAAGAAACCGGGTGTGGTGTCTCAAAAGAGGTCGCGATCAGACTCGAACGTTTTGGGGTATCTGCGATAGATATTTCGGGTTTGGGCGGGACAAGTTGGCCACTCGTAGAATCTTTCAGATCCTGTACAAGTACGGGAAAAACATTCGCTGGATGGGGTATACCGACTGTGGTTTCACTCGTGGAATGTTGCGAAACTGTGTCTTTACCAGTGATAGCATCGGGTGGTGTGCGCAGTGGTATTGATATGGCAAAGTCTCTGGCACTTGGTGCTTCGTTGTGTGGAGCTGCACTACCATTCCTAAAGCCCGCAACAGAGAGTAAAGAAAAGGTTCTTGAAAAGATAGATCAATTCATCAACGAATTAAAAATAGCTATGGTTCTCGTGAACGCAAAAACAATTGATGACCTAAGGCACAAGCCTGTTCTGGTCACGGGAAAAACAAGAGAAATCCTTGAACTTAGAGGGTTTGATATTAAAAAATATGCGAGAAGATGAAACACCCAATCAGCCGCCGGATTTATAACGATAGGTTTACAGCGATTTTTACTCTTTTTGTACCATTTGTTACATCTTTGAAACTTCAGTTAAGTTTGTAATTGCAATTAGAGAACAATCATTTCTTAGATCGTGCTAGTTTTCTCGTCAGATAGCCAATAACCTTGTTTCTAGCTTTCTTTTCCGTGAAAAGATTTAGTTCGTTAGCTATCTTTTTATTTTCTTCGAAGGTTTTTTTCCATTTCCCAGGATAGCGCTCTATCAATTCGAGCGCGGCATTCTTTATCTCCTTGGTTCTGATTTTTCCCATATAGACACCTGTTTTTCACTTCTTTCCATCCGTCTTATCACTTAGGTTTTAATAGATTAAAACTTTTAAATACCTTATGATAGCGCACGTTACCAAGTCAGCCATCGGTTGGTTTGCTTTTGATGATAAAGGAGATCTTATATTTTATCAACTTATTAGCCCAGACCCAGTAGAGGCATTGGGTGTTCTGACAAGACCAATACCCAAATCTTTTCTTAGGTCTATAAAAGGCTACGAATCAAAAGAAGATGATTTTGCCAGAGAGCTTATTTCTAAGAGATTAAGAGAATATGCACTTTCTCTCGGATTCGTTGAAAAACCCCACGAACTAAACGAATTTTTGGTGAAGCTAGGTATAATGATAACAAAAGAGAAATCTAAGAGATATATAACAAAGGACAAACTTATTGTTTGTGCTTCATCTACATTAAATGATCTAAACAAGCAGATAAATACATTTTTTGAACATTTGCAGGAGTGGTATGGTCTGCACTATCCAGAGCTGAAACTTCCAAATGAAAAGTATACAAAAATGGTTGCTCAATATGGGTTGCGAGAACACATGCCGGGATTTAAGAGTTCGTCTGGTATTGAGCTAAATGAGAAAGATATTAAAATCATAAGGCAATACACCTCTTTAATCTTGGATGCACTTAAACTAAAAAAGGGGCTGGAAGAATACATAACGGATACTGTAAAAGAAGTCTGTCCAAATATGTCATCGTTGATAGACCCACTTCTCGCCGCGAGAATTCTTACACTGGCTGGGTCGCTCAAGAAACTGGCAAGAATGTCTTCGTCAACTATTCAACTTCTTGGAGCTGAGAAGGCTTTGTTTAGGCACCTGAAAAATAAAAAGAGAGTCAAACCGCCAAAATACGGTCTCATATTTTTTGACAAGAGAGTGCAAAATGCTCCCAAACATGACGCCGGAAAAATAGCGAGAACGCTCGCTTCAAAAATTATGATGGCCGCAAAGATAGACTACTATTCAGGTAGGTTCGAGCCGAAACTAAAAGAAGACTTGGAGAAAGAATTAGAAAAAATAAGAAAGAGGTAATAGTTATGAAAGAGATCTTTAATGGGATATTCAGGTCAGAAAAAAAGCTTTATACTAAAAGTCTCGTTCCTAGTGTGCGTGTTTATGGAGAAAAACTTGTCAATCTCGCAGGCACAGAATACAGGGAATGGGACCCGAGAAGGTCCAAACTTGCCGCAGCAATTCTTAACGGACTGAAGAACGTACCAATTAAGTCAGGTTCTCTGATTCTGTATCTTGGCATAAGTGCTGGGACAACAGCAAGCCATATAAGTGATATTATCGGTAAAGACGGTTTGATATATGGTATTGAGATTTCTGAAAGGATGATGAGAGAACTCATGCCAGTTGCCGAAAAGAGAAGCAATATCGTTCCGATCTTGTCAGATGCGAGAAAGCCAGAAGAATATTTTTGGATAGAAAAAGTGGATCTGATTTACGTGGACGTTGCTGACCCCCAAGAAATGGAGATTTTTATAAGAAACGCAGAAAAATTTCTAAAGTCAGGAGGATTCGGAATGATAGCCATAAAATCCCAGAGCATAGATGTGACAAAATCACCAGAGGTCGTCTATAAACAGGAAACAACTAAACTAAAGAGAGCTGGTTTTACAATATTAGAACAGATAGAACTAAGTCCGTATCAAGGAGGCCACGCATTTGTTCTGGTGGAGAAGTGTTAGTTACATTAGTTCATCTCAAATGGATACTCTTACACGCTTTAGCGCCACAACAACTCATCTTAACCGTTTACTACTTTAATTAGTCTTTCCCTAAATTTTGGCCAGTCAGATTTTTTAATTGTCGCTCCTGCGGCTGCCTTGTGTCCACCAGCAAATCCAGTGCCAACAGCTTTTTGCAACACAGCAGCGGCATCTATTTTTTTATCTTGGTTTCGTGCGCTCAATTTTATTTCCCCGCCCCTCTCTTGCCACACTATGACGAGTTTATCCAAGTACTTTTCACTGAGTATTGTTGAAACAGCGGACCTGAGATTTAGGCCAGAACTCAGCTTGTAGAAGATTATCTTACCAAAAACCTCTAAGTTCTTTTCAATATCTTTTTTTACCTCAGATAATTTGTTTTCCACCTCTTTATATGCAGATATGAGGTCCATTGCATTTTCAGAATACAGCAAATCTTTTGGTTCTTCGATAGACTCAAGTATCTTTATTATTTTTTCTGGCCTTGCTTTTTCTTTTGCCTTGAAAGCATTGATCATGTCAGATATATTTCCAAAAAAAGACTTTCGTATCGATTTTTGATCTGTTTTTTTTATATATTCCGGATATTTTTTCTTGGCTTTTTCTATCAGGTCCATCGAATCTTTTATGTCATAGTCAGAAACTATACCGACTATTGCAAACCAGAGAAAGTCACTCATGTCTATTATGTTTGAGCACAGTTTATATACCAGATAAGAAGCACTTCTATATATGTTCGGGTTTCTTTCTCTCGGATTAAAGTATGTGACACCAGTCGGTTTTCTGGTTATCTGATGATGGTCTATTATCAGTATCTTTGCGTATTTTTTAAGTTCCTTTATAACACCCATTTGCTGGTCCATTGCCAGGTCGAGAAAAATAAGTTTGTTCGGAAGGTAAGATTTTATTCTCTGGGGGAGGTTCTTGTCAACAGGCATGGGTTGACACATGACCTTTTCTGGTTCCAGTTTTGCATACTTTTTCATGAACTTTTTCATTAATATGGCTGAGCAAATACCATCCCCGTCGTTATGAGAAACTATTATAACATTATCTGTTGGCTTCAATGCCTTCAAGAATTCTATCGCTTTTTTCATAGAATCACTGAAAATTTTATTTAATTGAGATTTGTTTCATTTTGAAGATTTTTTTTCTTCCTCCGGAAGAAACAATACCCTCAGCTTTTCATTCTTCATAAAATTTATATTCGCGTCCACCATTGCATCCAGCTGATCTACAAAGTGAAGAATTATCGCTTCTGTTGTTTGTGGTGGGTTAGGGCCGCTGGGACCAAAGTGTGAGGCAACTATATGTATAACCTCTTCTGGAAAATCCCTCGCATATAATTCGGCCGCTGCCCATATACCATGGTCCATCAAGGTGTCTGTTTGTAGAACTACTCCATTATTCCAGCGAAATATAAAAATTTTCATTATATCGTGTAGAAGTGCGGCGCTTATGAGATGGTCCGTATTTATCTTGATGTCTGGATAGACTTTCTGAAGGTTTTCGGCTACGCTTATACATGACAACACAACAGAATAGGTGTGGTCTAGCAAACCGCCGGGGTAAGCGTGATGAAAATCCATTGGACCTGCTGGCGCATCTTCAAATTTTGAGCTAGGATATTTGAATTTTTTGTTCGTTATTTCTGGATTCTTCAAGAATTCTATAGTTTTTTTTCTAAGTTCTTTGTTCTTGATTTTTTCAGCAAGTTTTAACAATCTTTTCATGTTCAAACCTTCTCTATAATCTATTAAACCTTTATCAGATCTTTTCTATTTTTATTATTATTTTTTTATTCTTAAAATACAACGATTCTCCCTTGTTTGCGTCAAAGGTTATTTTTCTCACACCAGCCCTTTGTTTTATTCTATCCTCAAACTTTTTGACGAGGTCTTTTACGTTTTCACTCACCTGAACATCTATACGGTCTTCCACGGACAAGGAAGCGGATTTTCGCATGGATTGTATCTTTCTCAATATTTCTCTGAGCTCAGCCTCTTCTTCCAAGTCTTCTGTCATAGCAGTTTCAAGATATATCTTGATTTCTTTATCATTCACAACAAAAACCTTCATTGGCTTGTCTATCTTTTCTAGCTTGGCTTCTTTCACATTTCCAAGTCTTTTTATGATTTCTCTTAAATCGTTGAGGTCTGTCTCACAGTCTATTGTCACAGAAGCGAGCGGCCAACGAAGCTTTAATCCTTTTTCCTGTCTTATAGCGTTCATATTTGCTAGAATTTCAAGAACAATTATCATTTTTTCTTCCAGACTAGCGTCTATCATTCTTTCATCAGCTTCTGGCCATCTCTGGAGATGAACAGATTCTTTTTCATAGATATCTTGGTAAATATACTCTGCTATATGAGGAGTTATAGGACAGAGAAGTCTCAACAGTTTTTCCATGACGTAATACAAAACAAATTCTACCGTCTTTTTATCTTCTGCGGTATTATTTTCTGAAATTCTTTCTCTTACGAGCTTTATATAAGTTCTCGAAAAATCGTTTACTGTAAAGTCTATAAGTTTTCTTCCTATGAGATGGAATTCGAATCTTTCAAAATGTCCACTCAGCTCTTTTATGAGCGTGTTTATTCTTGATAGCATCCAAATATCCTCAACGTTCAACGATTTTTCTAAATCTTTTTCCAAGTCAGAGGGTTTGTCAGCATACGTCTTCATAAACTGATAAATGTTCCAGAGAATGTTCAGATTTCTCCCAAGTTTTTTCGCTTCGTCTATGCTGACCTTTTGTATGTTCCATGGTGGTAAGCCAGAACAGAAATAAAGCCTAAAAACATCCGCGCCAAGAGCTTCCATAGCTTTATCAGCCCAGATGACATTTCCGAGGGACTTGGACATCTTTTCGCCTTTTTCATCAAGCGTCCAGCCGTTGAGGCAGACAGTATTGTAAGGTCTTTTACCGAATGTAGCAACAGAGCAGAACATAAGCGTGTAGAACCATCCCCTTATCTGGTCCTGCGATTCATCAACCACATCTACAGGCCAGAGTTTTTTGAAAAGTTTTTCATTCTTATACGGATAACCAACTGACGCCCACGGAGATATGCCAGAATCGAACCAGACGTCCATCACATCTTTTTCTCTGAACATACGCCCGCCACAGTCGCACCTAAGTATAACCCTGTCAACTGAGTTTTTATGCAGGTCCATACTGTCTGGTAGCTTTTCCAGTGAATATTTTTTTAATTCTTCTAAAGAGCCTATTGCTCTTTTCTTCCCACACTTTTCGCACGTCCAGATAGGAAGAGGTATTCCCCAATATCGCTGTCTTGTTATTGCCCAGTCTGGAGAGTCTACTAGAAGATTCCTAAATCGCTCTTTGGCGAAATTCGGCAACCAGTTTACTTTCTCATTTTCTTTTATCATCTTATCCTTTAGCATATCTATCTTAAGGAACCACTGCTTGCTCATTCTATATATCAACGGTGATTTGCACCGCCAGCATAGTGGATATGAGTGTGTTATAACACCTGCGTGTAGCAGCGCACCCGTTTCCTTCAGTTTTTCTATTATTTTTTTATCAGCGTCCTTAACAAACATCCCAGCAAATTCTCCAGCGTCTTCTGTCAGCCTTCCTTGGGCATCAACGGGAGACGGTTCCGGAAGCCCATAGTGTTTTCCCAGCTTGTTGTCTATATCACCGTGGCCAGGAGCAGTGTGGACACAACCAGAACCCGTGTCCATAGTGACCATATGGCCGAATTCTTCTTCTCCTGAAGTCCCATCCTTTACATATGCCTTGGATACAACACGCTTTTTCATAATAGGTATTGATAGCACAACTCGGTGTGCATTATCGCCCAGCTCTTTTTGGATAGGAACATCCAGAACAGGTAAATATCTCACTCCTTCTAGCTCTTTTCCCATCATTTCTTTTACAACTTCATATTTTTCGATACCACATTCTTCCATAACAGGTTCGAGTCGCTCTTTTGCAAGTATAAGATACTCGTCGTCTTTCCTGTCCTTTTTAGCAACCTTAACCTTGACATATTCCTTTTCTGGATGCACAACTATAGCTACATTAGCAGGTAATGTCCAGGGCGTTGTTGTCCATACCAGTATAAACTCATTGTTTGCACCGAGAACAGGAAATTTTACATATATGGAAGGGTCTTGTACGTCTTTGTAGGAGTCAGTAACCTCATAACCGGACAGGACAGTTTCGCAATGCGGACACCAAAAACCAGGCTTGTGTCCTTCCACCAGAAGGCCTTTCTCAAAAAGCTGCTTTACAGTCCACCAACCAGATTCGATATAATAATTTTTATGTGTCATATATGGTTCAAGCCAGCCTTTCCATGCACCCAACTGCTTGTAAAGTTTCATCCATCTAAGTTTATTGCTCTCTGCAAATTCCTGACATGCTTCTATGAACTTGTCTACGCCTATCTTTTCTTCTATATCCCGCTTAGATTTTATTCCCAATTCTTTTTCTACCTTGTTCTCTATTGGCAAACCACCACAGTCAAAACCAGGCTGAAACCAAGATGCGAAGCCCTGCATAAAACGTATCCTGGCCCATATATCCTTGTATACTATTGTTTTTACATGCCCAACATGTGGTATGCCATTAACATAAGGTGGGCCATCGAGGAGATAGAATTTCTTTCCACGTTCAGCACGGTTTTTATTAAAATCAACTATTTTCTCAGCTATCTCTTTTTTTGCCCAAAATTCCTGAATTTCTTTCTCAATAGCTTTTTGATCATATTTTTCTACCATGTTGAATCCCGGCCCGTTCGCTCCGTCTCAGCGCCTAACTAAAACCTTTAAAAAACAAAATTTAAATACATAAGTAAGAGGATTCGAGACTTACTTAAATAACAAATGCCTCGGTGTTAATATTTCCATAATTTTAAAAAACTAACCACACAGTATTTTTTATCAATATTTTTGTTAAATATCGAGACGAACGGGTATTTAAATGGCAGAGTGCGAGATTTGCGGAAGGTCAGGAAGAACCTATAAAGTGAAAATAGAAGGCACAATTCTTTCTGTGTGTAAGTTTTGTGCTTCATTAGGCGAACCTGTGAAGATTCAGACACCACGAGGAAGGCTAGAAAAAAGAACACATGAACCTGTTAAATACGAAGAGATTGAACTTGTTCCGGACTATGCAGAAAAAATAAGAGAGGGCATGAAAAAACGAAACTATGAGGCTAAGATACTTGCAAAGTTGCTTATGGTAAAGAGGTCATATCTGGAGCGTGTGATAGCTGGAAAAACAAAGCCAGACAAAAAAACGGCCAAGAAACTTCAATACGCACTTAGAATACATATAATAAACGAACCTGAAAAAGTCAAGAAAAGGGAGAAGAAGCAGGAGAAGCCAAAAAAAACCATGCCAGAAAAGGAAAAAAAGTCACGTAAAGTTGAGCCGCTAACGATTGGGGATATCGTCCAGATAAAGATGAAAAATAAAAAATAGATTTTGACATCTTTCTTATCAGGGGTTTCACCAGCAGTTAAATATATAATTTATAAACTTTTTATATTTCTTGACTCAATCTAATGTTAGTGATGTTTATGTTACAGCCGGTAAAAGGAACCAGAGATTTTGTTGGAGAAGAAGCGGTCATGTTGCAGTTTTTGATAGATGTTATAAGGCGCACCTTTGAAAGATATGGTTTTACGCCATTAGAAACACCAGCTTTCGAATACCTCGAATTACTCACGAAAAAAGGCGGGAAAGATATCGAGAAAGAAATATATTCTTTCAAAGACAAGTCTGGCCGCGAGCTGGGGTTGAGATTCGACCTGACCGTGCCTATGGCGCGTGTCGTAGCTTCAAAAAAACTTAAGAAACCATTCAAGAGATATCAGATAGGCAAGGTATGGCGCTATGACCAACCGCAGGCTGCTCGCTGGAGAGAATTTATGCAAGCCGACATAGATATTGTTGGCTCATCTTCTCCTTTGGCAGACTTAGAATGTCTCAAGCCAGTTGTAGATATATTCAAGGAGCTCGGTCTAGATTTCTTCATAAAAATAAATAATAGAAAGATTCTTGAGTCTGTTGTGCGCTCATTTGGTATAGAGGACATAACAACAGCCTTTCGTATAATAGACAAACAGGACAAAATTGGCTGGGACGAGGTCAAGAAAGAACTGAAAAAGAATTTTCCAGACAAGGACATAGATGCTTTGATTGACACAATAAAGAAAAACGACCTGAGTGTGTTGCTTCTTGATGAAGAGGGAGAGCAGGGGTTGTCAGAGCTAAAAGAATTACTGGATCTTGGAAAAATTGTCGGAATAGATGATTTCCTCAGAATAGATATGTCACTCGTGCGCGGTCTGGAATATTACACGGGCAATGTTTTTGAAATAATGGCTGGTCTGGATGTTAGTGTTGGTGGCGGTGGACGATATGATAACCTAACTGAAGTTCTTGGCGGCGAGAAAGAACCGGCCACAGGTATTTCTATCGGTGTTTACAGGCTGCTGAAAGTTCTACAGGACAAAAAATTCGTGCCACCAAAAAAGAAAAAAGTCTATGTTGCGCCTATTGGAGAAACGCGAGCAGAAGCATTACAAATTCTCGACAAACTACGAGCCAACAACATCACATCAGAAATAGACGTAATGAACCGTTCTCTGTCAAAGCAATTAGAAGCAACAGATGCTGATATTGTCGTAATCGTTGGACCAAAGGACTTGAGTAACAAACAGGTTACAATAAGGGATATGAAAACTGGTAAAGAAAAGAAAGCAGCTATTGACAAGATAATAGAAGAGGTTATGAAAGCATGAACCTCATAATCGGAATACTTTTTGGAATTGTCGCTATGATTGGCGGTATAGAAATCACGGTGTTCCAATCTTTGTGTGCGAATGCACATTAATAGTCGCTCCAATTGGTGCGGCGTTTCCCGCAGTAACAATAATTCTGGCTAGGATTTTTTTCAAGGAAATACTAGAAATAAATCAGAAAATTGGTATTATCTCTGTTTTGGCCGGGCTAATTCTCTTATCGATATAAACCAAAAAATTCGACAATTTTTTTGAAGAAGTGAATAGCAACGCCTAACAAGTTAATAAGAAAGAGTATCAGACTACTAGAACTCTTTTTCCACTGAATTGCACGTTTCTAACAACCAAGCCACACTGCTTACAGTAAACATCGCCACCCTTTCTGATGAACTCAGTTGAGCCACATTCTTGGCATTTCATTCAATCACCTATCTAAATTTTGTTTTCCCTTTTTAAGCAATTTTCTGAATACGAACATAGAAGAGTCAATCGATATGTGTTATAATAGATGACAAAAAATATTAAACGCAGCAAAGAAAAATATATAACCGAAGCTACTGACGAAAAGTAAAACGGCGATAAACGAACACTTGGAATAAGCTCAAAAGCCTTTAAATACCTTCCTATCTATGAATATTTGGTTAAGCGTATTCTGTGATTATTTTTTAGTTATTATAAAATATATCACAGAATAGATATATAATAACATATTTACAAGAGATATTAAAAGGTGAATAAGATGAAAAATGAAAAAATCAAGAAAACCAAGAAGAAAAAGAAAAAAGAAAATAAACCGATTGTTCCGGACACGAGCGTCATTATTAATGGAATTTTGTCTGAGATGATCGAAAAAGGCGAAATAAAAAACACAAAGATAATAATCCCGAAATTCGTTATGGAAGAGCTACAGGCGCAGGCGTCTCGTGGCAGGGAGATTGGATTCAAGGGCCTAGAAGAAATCAAAAAGCTTGGAGAATTCGAAAAAGGAAAAAACATACATTTGGACTACAAAGGGAGAAGACAAACCTACGAAGAAATACAGCTTGCAAAATACGGAAGAATAGATGCGTTGATTATTGATGTTGCCAAGCAAAACAATGCTATTTTGTATACATCAGACATCGTACAGAAAATGGCAGCAGAGGCAGAAGGTATAGAAACCAAATATTTTGAACCATATGAAAAGGAAAAAGTTATAGAGTTAGACAAGTTACTGACACCAGATACGATGAGCCTTCACATGAAGGAAGGCGCCCCAATAATGGCGAAGCGCGGCAAACCCGGTGCATTCAAGCTTGTGAAAATCAGCAGTGAGCCCCTGACAAAGGAAAAAATAGAGGCAATAATAAAAGAGATAATGGACGCAACACGATACGAGGAGGACTCGTTTATAGAAATAGGAGGCCACGCTGCCACGGTTGTTCAGCTAAAAGACATGCGAATCTCTATCGCCAGACCACCTTTTTCAGATGGAGTTGAGGTCACAGTAGTCAGACCCATTGTTAAAGCAATGCTTGATGACTACAAGCTTGCTGACAAGCTCAAGCAGCGTCTGGCTGAAAAAGCAGATGGTGTTCTAATAGCAGGACCACCCGGTTCTGGTAAGTCAACATTTGCTGCCGCTCTTGCAGAGTTTTATGAAGAAAAAGGTAAGATAGTCAAGACCATGGAATCCCCCCGAGATTTGCAGGTTAAACCAGAGATAACACAATATACGGCATTGCATGGCAGCTTCGAGAAGACGGCAGATATCCTTCTTCTTGTGCGACCGGATTACACGGTATTCGACGAGGTGAGAAAGACAAACGACTTCAAAATATTTTCTGACCTACGCTTGGCAGGGATAGGCATGATAGGCGTTGTTCATGCAACAGAGCCAATAGATGCTATCCAACGTTTTATGAGTCGTATAGAGCTCGGTATGTTACCGCATGTGATTGACACGATAATATACATAAAAGACGGTACCATAAAAAAGGTTTATTCCTTGTCAATGACCGTTCGAACACCCACAGGTATGAAGGACGAGGACCTTTCAAGACCTATCGTAGAGGTTAGAGAGTTCGATACAAATAAGCTTGTTTATGAAATATATACGTATGGAGAGGAAAATATCATCGTGCCCGTGACAAAAAAGGAGGAACACGCTTTGCACAAGCTTGCTAAGCAGCAGATAATGAATGAAATCAAGAAATATGATAAGAACGCTGAAATAGAGTTTCTGTCACCAGGAAAGATCCTGGTAAAAGTGGAAAACAAGAAGATACCGCGAATCATCGGTAAGAAGGGCTCAACAGTTCAAGCACTAGAGAAAAAACTGGGCATCTCTATAGATATTGCACCAAAGGTTGCAACACTTGGAGAAGCCGTAGAATATTCCTGGGAAGAAAGTGGTGCATATCTTATATTTTCCTTTGACAAAAAATTACAAAAAAAACAGGCAAATTTCTATATAGACAAGAATTATCTCTTTTCAGCAACCATAGGCCGCTCTGGTCAGGTCAGAGTAAAGAAAACAAGCGACTTGGGCAAACAGCTTTTACAGGGGCTTGCAACTAAAAAGATAAATGTCTTCATATAATTATTATTCTTTAATCAAATGCCTCCGTAGCTCAGTTTGGATAGAGCACTTGCCTCCTAACTGTCCCTGACAGTACTCATGACGATATGGAGGTGAGATGATTCTTGCTTCGGCAGGAATATGATCAAAACTTCATTCGGAGATAGCAAGGGGTCGCGGGTTCGAATCCCGCCGGGGGTGTTTCTTCAAATTTTTTCAGTTTCTTCTATAAATTTGTAGCGAGAAGCAGAGAAAACATGAACACGCCGCTTTTTATATGAATATACAAGCCACATACCAAAAGAAATTTTAGCGTCCCCTAAAAACATAAATATAACTCGTGACTATAAATTATTCGGGTTATATTTATGAGGAGACTTGGTTTATCCATAATATTTATTTTGACTATGATTGCTATTCTGGTTTTGTCACACGCAGCACCGAACGCATTAGTTGTCATAACAGGGAACAATACGTACAACAATTATTGGGTTAACGCAACGACAAACGCGACCTATAACTTTTCTATTACAAATCCGTCTGGCAACAATAATGTAACAGAGATAAACATATCTGTGCCTTTCGATGGCGCTACAAAGAATTTCACTGTTTATAATTCATCCATAGGTATATCTCTGGCAAACTGGAGTTGTGAAGGCTACAATACAACTGGCCCAAACGAAGACAATATATCGAAAATCGTCTGTTCAAATACATCGTCTACTCCGTTGCTTGGTCCTAGCCAAACAGTATATATATGGTTCAATGCCACAGCTGAACAGACCGGAGAAATTAATCAGACGTGGAACATAACCACGATAGACAACAATTCAGCGGTCAACAGCACAACAGTAACAACAGGTATAGACACTATCGCTCCTTCTCTCACACTGAAAAATATAACTCATAGCAAGTGGGGTAATATAACAGACGGTGATACTGTCAATGGTGTAATAAACATAACAATCAATGTATCAGACAACGGAAGTGGACTCAAAAGCGCTTCGCTCAGGTTTTCCAACGCAACCTTCAACAGCTCGTGGTTTTCTTTTACGTTCAACAGCCTTGGCAATAGTCTATATTGGAGCAGTTTTGACACGAATCTGATAACAAACAACTCCGGCACATACAACCTATCTATAAGGGCTTATGATAACGTGGGAAACGTTAACCTGTCTGAGGATTTGGCCAAAAACATACTTATAAACAATACAATAACGCTCGTGGAGGACACAAACAGGCGAGACGCCACAGCTGTTCTGAAGTCCGGGCAGAACACGTGGGGATTCTTCTTTAACATCACATATCCAGCAAACTGCACACTCAAGGTAAAAATGGCTGATTGGACAACAACAGCGAGTAGTGGTGACACAACCATATCAGTTTCAAATGTTAAAATATACAACTCAACCCAATCGGGAGGATTTTCTATAGCCAACACATATTCTGGTGGCGATGAGATTCTGCTTATCGATAAAGACAATGACGCCAGTAATGGCATACAGGCGAATTTCACAGCAAATATTACTGTGCCGCTGACGTCTGCAATATCAAGCTCTTGGACAACAACATATGGAATAGCGTGTCAGTGAGGATTATTGTTTTTATGAACAGATGATAGGATGAAAAAAATTATTTTGATATCGATTTTACTGGTTCAGATATTTTTAGTTCAATCAGTCATGGGAGAATACACAGGCATCCTTGATATAGGCAATACACAATACCCCCCAACAGGCATGGTTGCGGGAACAACGGGTCTTGGAACAGAAGAACAGTGTTACTATGACAGCCAGTGTAATTCTGGTTATTGCAAAGCAGATGAAAACAACGGCAAAAAATATTGCGTTTCCAGTGCAAATGATTGTGTCTACGACGGAAATATTATTGAGGCGGGAACATCTGAGTGTATATCTACTGATACTGTGGGAACGTGCAGCGACTCTGGTACATTTTCAACCACGCTTTGTGAAGAGGGAAAACACTGTTCGGGTGGTGTTTGCGTTGCAGATACCCAATCACAAGACAACAGCAACTCTGGTGAGAATGAAGCACAGAATACTCCGGCATCGTCTATAGTTATTGGTACACTATCCAACATAGAAATAGTTCAGGGACAGACAAAAAAAGTTAAGGTAGAAATAACAAATAATGGTGAAAGGGATTTGACCGATGTGAAGTTATCACTGGAGGGTCTCCCTCTTGCTATGTACAAGATCTCTGACGAGTCTTTCTCGTTGCTCAGTAAAGGAGAAAAAAAATATTCTTATCTTGCTTTTGCCGTGCCAGAAAAAAATGAAATTAAAATATACACGATAAAGCTGACAGCTAGTGCAAAGGACACGAGCGGTGTTAGCATATCAGACTCAGAAACATTTCTTCTAAAAGTTTTACCCAGCGAAGAAAGCAAAAAAGAGGTAAATCAGACATATCTGAATTATACGAATGTGCTCTCAGACTTGGAAAAGAAAATAAACCAGGAAAAACTTAGTGGCAATGACGTTTCAGAAGCAGAATCTCTGCTTATTGTTGCAAAGCAAGAGCTGGGCGAGGTGAAAAAGAAAATAGATAAGGGAAACTACTATGAAGCAATTCAGCTCATGAATGACGTGGCTTCTAAAATAGATCAGATAGAACAAAGCCTGAAACAAGTCGATTCCGAGTCTAATAACAATTCAAAAATATTATGGTTTATGGTCTATGCTGTTGCTATAGTAGTTGTGGCTCTCATTGCTTACTATTTTTACTCAGAAAGAAATAAAACTACTATTTTTTCTGAACTACGGAAAAAAGTTACGGAACCAGAAGAGGACAAAACTAGCGTCTCTTATAAAAACATAAAAGATGCAAAATTCAGAGAGCATGCTAAACGAGTCCATCAGTATATCAAGAATCTGTTCAAAAAGGATAAAAGCGGGTTTGGATACGCAAGCTGATGCCTCACCTATTCTTATCAAGACTAATAAACTTTATATTTTGCGATTTCCAAGGAATAAATAATGAAGAGATTGTTCAAACTGATATTGCTGTTTTTTTGTTTACTGTTCTCTAGCTTTCACATAGCACATGCCATCCAGGATACTATTAATCTTCTAGACAAGAACAACAATGATGTCACATCAGCAAATGCGTGGGACAACATCACGATAAAGGTTGTTAATTCTGCAGCTGAGATTTATACCGCCAACGTTACAAGCACCGCAGACCCAAACGGCATTACTGTCTACCTGACAGGAAGCTCCGGTACATATGTAGGATGGTTCGTAGCTGCGGAGACAACAAGCAGTTCTGACGAACATATAATACAAGTGACTGACGGTTCTACTGTTACTGTCACCGCAGATATGGATGGAGATGGCAATGCCGGTACAGACACATTGACGTATGATAATGACCCAGACAATATCAGAACGTACAGAACAGTTCAGAGCAATCCTTACAATGAAACGCAGACAAGCTACTTTTCAGTAGGACAGACTGTTTACGTTTATGTCTTCGCCGGAAAAAACGGTGCGCAGCAGATGAATGTTAAGAGCAACGCAGACACAACAGGCATATCTGTTACGTTGACAGAGTCTAGCACATATCCCGGCTGGTACGAAGGTAATTTTTCAACGTCTACATCATCTAGCAACGACGCGCAGGATATTCTTAAGGTTTTCAGCAACGATACCATAACCATAACCTCGGATGTTGAAGGAGACGATGCAACAGATGCCACAAAAACAATAACTGTTCTTGACCAGGCTTATCTTTTGGATTCTGATGGAGAAAATTTAACAAAGATAAACGCGTGGGATAATGTAACAGTCAAGATATACAATCCATCAATGAATCGCGACACAACAGCCATAGAAAACGGCACAGTTATAATAAATAGCACAAATGATGCGACAGGAATATCTCTCACAGTAATAGAAACGGGTGCCAATACAGGAATTTTCGAAGCAACGTTTCAGGCAGCAGAGGTTTCAAGCAGCCAGAGTAACAAATGGATAAACGCGTCAGATGGCGCAACAGTTTACGTGTGGGCAGACATAGATGGAAATGGTGTTTATGCAACGGATTCTGTTGATTATGATGTTAATCCAGATGAGGTCATAGTCAGGCGCGGTTCTGCCAGCGGGACAATAGCAGATTATGTTAATTCTGATGATGAAATATTTGTGGAAGTTTACGCGACTGCGAACATGGGCACAGGCTCTGTTACTATCAACAGCACCACAGACCCAACAGGAACAACAATAACTGTTACAGAGGATTCCACACACAAAGGGAAATACCTTGGTAGTTTCAACATAAGTAGCACAACGGTTGCCGGTTCATCTATTCACGCAGAGAACGGAGATACCATCAACATAATATCTGATATAGATAATAACGATGCTTCTGATACAATCAAGACAATATATCTTGACTCCGCTAGACCAACAATATATTCGCACACCCCGGGTAATAATGTATATGTCCAGTCTTCCCCGAACCGGACAATAGAGGTAACGCTTCATGACAATATAAAAACTGCAACGACAATAACACTTCACTGGAGATTTGGAAGTGGCTCTTGGAATAGTGGGGAGATGTCTATAAAGCCTGGTTCTTCCCAAGGAACAACTACTGTGTACACAAAAACCATAAATGAGTCTTCTGCGTCTAGTGGTTCTTCTATTTCATTTTATGTAACTGGTTATGATAATGCGGGTAATTCCATTATTGGTGGCGGCAATACATCATCGCCACTATGTATTTATTATTTAGATGACACGGCACCCTCTATCACCATAAAATCCCCGACATCGGGCCAGGATATTGGAGCAACCTTTACATTGAATATAACGTGGAGCCCAACATACTCACCCAATATCACAGAGGCTTATTATGAAATAACAAATGGCTCGGATACGATAAAAAACAAGACAATAGATTTGTCAGATTCTAACTGCGGAAACACGAGTTGCATTATAGAAGATATAAAAGCAACAGACTGGCCATTAGGGTCTCTGAATCTTACTGTTTACGCGAAAGATACTGCAGGGAATGTCGGTTCAAAAACAGTGGCGATAGACTCTGTTGCTGATGCTAGACTGACAAGAGCTCTGACGATAATACCTTCTGACAGAACCATTAACAACACAGGTACAGATAAGTTTTATATAAAGTTCTACCTCAGTGTAAAGGGAGATTATATAAGAGTAAAGATGACAGATCTGAAATACGGTTCGCATACCATAGACATAGATAACATAACTATCATGACTTATACTGATTATCAGAACAAGCAGAGAACATATGATGTTAAAAATGATTTTGACGAGACACAAGAGGTTTATGAGATAAAAGACAATATCGAGTCGACAAAGTATGCAAAGGAGACTACCGTAACTATAGAGGTTTCTGTCCCCGCAGATGTGCCCCCAGGAAATTATACATCTACTTACACGATCGGTGTTTACACGTGAGAAACTCGGTAAATTTTATTCTGGTGTATATAATTTTATTAGGCATGCCTTTCTCCGTCTTTGCCGCACCAGTCGCGACAATAACGGGTAATTTTACTGTTACGATAGAAAACGTTTCACAGCCGATAGAGGTCAATGAAACAGGCAGTAAACTTTTGTATATAACTCAATGTCCGGATAATGTAGAAGTGATGCAAGGGAAGAGCAAGACCGTTTCTATAGCAATCGGAAACAACGATACAGAAACGATAACAGAAATTTCCATTAGTGTGAGTGGCATAACTTCATCATGGGCTTCCTCTGGAGAGATAAGTTCATTGGAAGCAGGAAAAGTCAAGAAAACAAACATAACTTTCACGATTCCAAAGACCGCAACAGTCGAGCTCAAAAATGTTAAAATAACTGTTACAGGCAAGTCAGGTTCATTAGTCGTTAAAGATGAAAAGACTTTGAATCTAAAAATCCTTCCCGATGAAGACACAAAGGCAACAATAAAAACCATGTATGATAACTATATGTCTCAAGCCATTGAAATAAATAAGACAATAACAAGGCTCGCAAAGAAAGGAAAAGATACATCGCTTCTGCAGACTATTTTCAATGACATCTGGGGTAAACTCACTGCCGCGAAAGCTAGCATTGACAAAGGAGATTATTTTAGCGCTTTTATAAACCTAAACGGATTGGGAACAAAGATAGACCTTGCGAACAAAGAGATAGAAAAAGCTTCCAAAGCCTATCCACTCTGGATTTATATTATAATAGCTTTTGTAATAATCTTGGTTTTGGTTCTTGGCTATCTGTTTATTCCCACCAAGAGCCAAGAAGGTGAAGAAGAATATGAAGAGGAGTATGAAGAGTAGTCTAATAGTGGAGGTCTTCAGATGAAATCATTTTCTCTATTACTTTCCATTATAGGAACTTTCATGTTGATAGTATCTTTTTCTATATTTGTCCAGAGCATATATCTAAAAAATATAACAAGTGAAGATTTTTTTTCAACCATTTTTGATAGCGCTATGGAAAAACAACTGCCAGATATATGTAGTCAGGCCAACCTAACAGAATGTTCCAGCATGAGTGATGTGGTTGACCAGATATGCGATAAATATGGTGAGACTAGCATACCGTGTGAAGAGATAAAAAAGAGATACCAAGAGATGATGGATTACAAAGATGAGTTATACAGGAAAGAAGTCTTTGCCGGTTTTTCTATGTTCAAACTTAATCACTGGATTAATCTTACAAACAAATTTGGCATTCTTTTTATTCTTCTTGGAATGTTGCTTATATATCTGAGTGATAAGCGGATTAAAACATTACTCAAGAAAATTTCCATAGTTCTTCTTTTCACAGGAATATCATGCCTCTTATTTAGATTTTTCATATCTTCCTTTTTTCAGAGTCAGAACATACCAACAGAAATTGTGCAGAGCTTATTTTCTGATATGATGACATTTGAGGTCAGAGTTGGCTTGCTTTGTATAGTGGCAGGAATAGTATTATTTTCGGTTCAATACCTTGCAAAAGAGAAAGACAACCGCGGATAAGAGAAACAAAATTAGATAATTATCTTATTAAGCATGGAAAGATGTTAAAAGCATATGTTACATTCCTTTAGGGAAGGATAAACCTCTTTATGTCTCTTGCACAAAAGCCCCCTTTTTCGCACCTCTTTACAGATTTCACAAAACTTAGCCATAATCTTGTCTTGTGTGGCACCTCTCAGAATATCTGCTGTGAGCTTATCTACCATACCCTTTACAATCTTGTTTTTTACTAGGGGGCTTTGGGCTCCTCTTAGTGAGCGGGAGTACTGAGAAACGGCACCTTGTGTAATTCCCAGAACCTCAGCTACTTTTGTCTGGCTCATGTCAGCCTCAAGAAGGTTTCTTGCCAACATTGCTCTCAGCTGTGGAAGTAGTTCCATTACGATGATTTCGCAGGGTGGCTTCATGCTTTATTTATCACGAGAAAGCTTTTTAAATATAACAGCGTTATAATTTATTACTCATAGTAAGGACCATGGATGATTTTATGAAAAAAATATATATGGATCACGCCGCCACAACCCCCGTTGATAAGCGCGTTTTCGAGGTTATGAGACCATTTTTTTCTGATAAGTTTGGTAACGCTTCCTCCATACACGCCATCGGACAGGAGGCCAGCGATGCTTTAGAAAAGAGCCGAAAAAAGTTGGCGTCCGTGCTGAATGCGGACCCAGCAGAAATAATATTTACATCAGGCGGTACAGAGTCTAATAACTTTGCATTGAAGGGGACAGCGTTTGCTAACCGGAAAAAGGGTAAGCACATAATCACAACTAAGATAGAGCATGACTGTGTTCTTAATTCTGTCAAGTGGTTGGAAAGGCAGGGCTTTGATGTTACCTACCTTCCTGTTGATAGACACGGTTTGGTAGACTTGAATGAACTTGAGAAATCAATAAGAAAGGATACAATTCTCATATCTGTGATGCACGCGAATAACGAAATAGGCACAATAGAGCCCATTGAGGACATAGCCAAAATCGCCAGCGAGCGAAACATATATTTTCATACAGATGCCGTGCAGACAACAGGCAAGCTGAAGATAGATGTAAAAAAACTCAGCGTTGACATGCTTTCTATATCTTCGCATAAGCTTTTCGGTCCGAAAGGCGTTGGAGCGCTTTTCGTTAGGAGCGGGACAAAAATAGACGCCCTTCTTCATGGTGGAGGCCACGAGCGCGGCATGAGGTCAGGCACGGAAAACGTTGCTGGCATTGTCGGATTTGCGGAAGCCGTTAAAATAGCCGATAAAGAACGAGAGAGAGAAATGCCGAGGATTGCTAAGATGAGAGACAAGCTTATCAAAGAGATCTTGGATGAAATACCCGACAGCTATCTTACTGGACATCCGAAGAAGAGACTACCGATCAACGCCAGTTTTTACTTCAAGTTTATAGAAGGTGAGTCGTTGATCTTGAAGCTCGACGATAAAGGTATAGAAGCATCGACAGGTTCTGCTTGCTCTTCCAAGTCACTTAAACCAAGCCACGTTCTACTGGCAACAGGGTTGAAGCCAGAAGATGCCCACGGTTCTCTTAGGCTCACGCTTGGTAAGGATAACACAACAGAAGAAATAGATTACGTAATAAAATCTGTTTCAGAGGCGGTAGAAGAGCTCAGAAAGATTTCACCATTTAAGAAAAGCTTTGAGAAGATTTAAAAATATATAAATCCAGAAAACAAGAAACAAGCGAAAGCTATTTTATTTTGCAGGTGTTTTTAATGTACTCAAAAAAAGTTATGGAACTTTTCAGGCACCCACACAACATGGGTAAGATAGAAAATCCAGACGGTGTTGGTAAAGTTGGAAACCCGGTTTGTGGAGATGTTATGTATATTTATATCAAGGTCGGAAAAAATGAAAAAGGAGAGGAAATAATAGAAGATATAAAGTTTGAAACATTTGGATGCGCTGCAGCCATCGCCACATCCTCCATGATAACAGATATGGCCAAAGGCAAGACTCTCCAAGAAGCAGAAAAAATAACAAGGGATGATGTAGCCAACTATCTTGGAGGACTGCCCCCCATAAAAATGCATTGTTCCAACCTTGCTGCAGATGGTCTCAAGGCAGCCATAGCAGACTATCGCAAGAAAAAAGCCCGTTAAGCCAGAAAAGTGATTCAATGAAACTTTTATTTATCCATTCTGAGTGGATGAAATATGAGGTAAGGAAAAAAACAAAAATTGCCCAAAGGCTTGAAGAAAAAGATAAGAAAAAGAAATTTGGGCAAGTCCTTGTTGTGAAGATATGTGCAGAATCAAAAGATGAAAATAAGGACGACATTCTGGAAAAGACAGCGCGAAATATAAAAGACATCGCAAAAAAAGTAGGTGAAAGTAATATTGTTCTCTTCCCCTTTGCACACCTTTCCGATGACCTCAGCAATCCGGTATTCGCGCTAGAACTAATAAAGAATCTCAAGAAGTGTCTAGAAAAATCTGGCTATATCGTAGATACGGTGCCTTTTGGGTGGGTTAAAAAATGGTCTTTGGAAACAAAAGGGCATCCTCTCGCAGTTCTCTCGCGAAGATTATAAATCTAGCAATTCTAAAAATGATTTAAACTAGAAAGAGATAATACTTATTATTAGTAAAGTCGAATAAATTAGTGATTCTTATGATACCGCACCCAACCACGGTTCTTGTTATCGGAAAGCCAGATGAGCATAGAGAAGAACTTGTCAATCATTTTATAGCCGATGCTCTGAAGAAAAACAAGGAAACACTCTACATAACAGTTGATAAAGATCCGAGAGATGTTATTAATGGGCTTGGGAATCTTGTTAATATAGATGAGCATATAAAGAACAAAAAAATACATTTTATAGATTGCTACTCTGCGGCTCGACACAAAGAAAAGGAAGATGACGTCATTTCGCTTATTCATCCGAGAGATCTGAGAAAAGTTCATAAGTTGACATTAGAAAAGCTCTCGAAATTAGAGAAACCAGAACGAGTCGTTGTTGACACACTCTCGGGGCTATCAAGATTTAATACTCCAGCCATGATAGAATCATTCATAGACGTTACAATAGGCGGGCTGAAAAAAAACGGCGCTACTGTTTTGCTTTTGGTTGATGAGGATTTTCACCCAACATATAAGGCAGATTTGGAAGTGTTAACAGACATGACCTTACGATTACATGAAATCAAAAACAAAACAATGATATCATTGTATGGGCTGGTCAATGGTGTTCTTGTTCAGAGGCAGATGAAAAAAGATGAGTTTTTTGAGCAGTATTTTAATAATTAGTTTTTTTGGTTTCTGGTTTTTGACTTTCATTCAAAAACTTACTGCACATAAATTATAGATATATATGTTGTAATACTCAAAGCCTAATTAT
>Ga0164318_10001238_pt1 | contig 22365 bp, 24 predicted proteins | sample GuaBasSedimGuay9_FD_113734 | JGI IMG/M metagenome (GOLD analysis project Ga0164318, IMG submission 113734) | Subseafloor sediment microbial communities from Guaymas Basin, Gulf of California, Mexico - Guay9, Core 4571-4, 0-3 cm | ecosystem: Environmental > Aquatic > Marine > Hydrothermal vents... | reverse complement strand
CCTAAATGTTGTAATACATCAGGATAAATAGTTGAAGCTTTTGCAATAGCTTCTAATCGTTCATTTAACTTTTCTTCTTTTATTTTTTCGTCAGTTGCTTTTTTTACTGCGTTTTCAAAATCTTCTTTTTTTATAATATTATCGCCCATATGCGTTTTCCTATATTATAGCTAAGATCTGCTCGTATTTTTCCTTAATTCTTTGTTCGCTAAATTTAGAAATAAAAGTTCTTACAAGTGCAGTATCATCAAGCACATAACCAGCTAAGATTACATTACTTTTACCGAAGTCAAAAATTTTACAAAAGAAAATTCTGTTTTTAAATTCTATTGTATAAATAGATTCTTCAAGTGAGTATTTTTCGTTTCTTAGCCAATAACCTATTCTGTCTTTAATGTCGTTTGTTAAGTCTTCTGTAGATTCAACTATCTTATTATCGATAATTTTCACAGCCATATATTCTTTATTGTGAGAAGATTTTCTGTGATCGAAATAATCTTTAATGAGCCTTGATATCTTGTCTACACGTCCATGATAGAGTTCAATATTTTCATAAAACTTAGTAGCTTCCATTATTCTTATAAGATTATCCCCATCGGTGCTTTTTACATCGGTGAGAGCCATCGTATTCTCCTATGTTACTAAAGTTATCTTTACCCTTTTATTCTGTTAATCGAAAAGTAAAGGTAATTATAACTTGGAGGCATTATGACACTATCACAAAACGTCGAGGATAATCTTAATGATAAAAATACAAAGACACCTCCTAGTAAAGACCCAAGCCCAAGAGAATTGATGAAAAGATTCAAAGCTGCTAGAAAAGCTAAGAAAAAAGGTAAGAGAAAAAAATCTTACTCTTATATGAGTGCTCTTGAACCTAGAAAAACAGCAAGAGACATACTTATCAATACAGGGCAAATAAAAGAGGCTACAAAATATGATAGGCTTTCTATTAAAGACCTTAGAAAAATAAAAGTACCTCTAAGCGCAAATGAAAGAGAACAAGTTATGGAAAAGAAAGCTGTTTGGCATCATGGGCCAAACGGAGAAGAAACTCCAGCGGTATGGAAAGCAAAAGATAAAACTGGTAATCTATTCTACATAACAAACACTCACAGAGCGATGCAAGTAAGACCCACCCTAAAAGGTGCAATTGCAATTTTCCATAAGTTTATAAAAGGAACCGCATAATGAATTTAAAAGAAAAACTAGAAGAACAAATTGCTATAAACGAAAGTGTTGAGACAGACGCAGCAAAATACTTCTGGGCATTAAATGAAGTTGGTTATAAACCTAATTTTCAAGATGTCATAATGGTTGTTGGTACTGCAAAATCAAAAGGAATTCCTGTTGATTTAATGGTTGGATTAGTAGCTGGAGAAAGCTCTTGGAGAAATGATGTCGTTCATCATAATGGTGGAAGTAGTGATTATGGCTTATTTCAATTAAATAATTTATGGCATAATCAGCATAGAAACAGTATAATAAATCACATTAAAGCTGGAGTAGATCACTATAAATGGTGTTTAAGAGCAGAGAAAAATAGTCCTGATAAAGCCCTCGCAAGATATAACACAGGTGGTAGTGGAACTGCTGCTGGAAGACAATATGCTTCATATATAAATGGTAAGAAAAGAGAAATAGACTCAAAAGCAAGAAAATATAAACAACCATCCGCTAGAGGTAGTATCGTAAGTAGAGGAAGACCTTCAGCTTCTAGGGGAAGCATATCAAGTAGAAGAAGTTAGGAACTAAAATGAAACTTAAAGAACTATTAGAAGATAAACTCAATGAAGATTTAAATTTTGTTAAATTTAAATACTCTAACTATAAAGAAGACCCAAAACCTAAAGTAAAAGTTCTTGACTTTGAATATCCTGGACAAGTTGGGCAAAAAACTTATGGAGATAGAGAAGATTTATTAGGGTTTAATATTAACTACTTCAAAAATCCAAGATACGCAAAAAGAGCTATAGACGAAATAGATGGTTTTGCAAGATTACTCTCCGCTAACAAAAAAGAAAAATATAAAAGATTAAAATATTTCTACCCAGAAATTTCTAAATTTATTCGTCGATACCAACGACAATATATTAGCAACCTTAAACATAAAAAGAAATTAGTATGGAGAGGTACATCATATAACGGACTAATCGATTATGATAAGGATAACTTCTAATGATAAAAATTTATGGAAAAGGAGATACAGTAAGTAATTCAGAATACTGGGATGGTAGAACTACTTATAATGGATTAACCCAATATCTAAAAAACCTAAATAACAGCATTGCTTTGAGAGATATCTTTAATGATAACAATGAAACATTTGCTTTTATTGAAAGCATAAACTCTTCTCAGTTTGTTGCTGGTGGAGTTGTAAGATATTCATTTAGTAATGAATTTGATATTAAATATACTGACTTTTTTGAAACAACTATTAATAACATAACAAGATATTATGTTCGATGTTCTCCTGGCATTGGTGTAAATGATGGCTTCGCTTACATAAATAAACCAGCTACAGAATTAGCGGTTGCAGAACTTGCGGAGATATTATTATTAGATCCAGATGATGATGAATCAATAGAGATTAGATATAACTACGCAAGTGATACCTTCAAAGCAAGAATAAATATCATAGTGGATAAGAGAATGGAAGTTCTCGTTTTTGCTAACAATAATGATTTTGAAAATGACAATCAGCCGGGATATAATACTGGTATTGAAATGATTTATGAGATGTATAATGATGTAAATCTAACAAAATATTTTGATGATTCCATTGGTGATGATTTAGCTAAAGTGGATTTAGAGAAAACAGTAGAATTAACTGCAACTGGAACTTATCATTGGGTATTGACAACACTAGGACAATTAGAGTTAGTGTCTTCTGTATCTACTGAATTTGAAATTGGTAATTTGACAATAGTAAGTCTAGCAGCAGGAATTGATTCGTTTGATAACTCTCATACTTATTCTGGTGAAACAGAAGTTGTTTCCGGAGATTTAATAGTTACAGGTGATTTAACCGTTCAAGGTACAACCACCACAATTGATTCCGAAACTGTATTAATAGAAGATAATATTATAACACTTAATAGTAATCAGACTGGAACTCCTCCTCCAGCTTTACAATCAGGAATTGAAATAGAAAGAGGAGATGAAACAAATTATCAATTTATTTTTGATGAAACTACTGATACTTTTCTAATTGGAGAAATAGGAAATTTAGAACCAGTAGCTACAAGAACAACTTCTATGACAGATAGAGGAATAGCAATTTGGAATGATATAAACACTCAACTAGAGACAGCAGGAATAGGAAAAATTTTAAATACTACTAACGCAACATCAACAACCACAGGAGCTTTGCAAATAGCAGGCGGAGTAGGGATAGAAAAAGATTTATATGCCAATCAAATTTATGGAGCTGTATGGAATGACATTGCTGAGTTTATGTATTTTTCAGAAAAATCTAACCCTGGTGATGTGTTAATCATGACAGAAAAAGGTGTTTGTAAGTCTGATAAAAAAGGAAGTAGAAAAGTAATTGGAGTACACTCTGATACTTTTGGCTATGCTCTTGGTTCAGAAAAGAAAGATAAAAAAACTCCAGTTGGTATTTCAGGCAGAGTATATGTTAAAATTAAAGAACCTTGTGAAATAGGGGACTTATTAATTAGCGATAAAAATGGATTTGCTTCTGTTAAAAAATGGTATCATATTGGAACTGGTAAAATCATTGGAAAGGCAACTCAATCAAAACTTGAATATGACGAAGAAAGAATTGAAATACTTATATTGATGGGGTAACAAATGTCTGGTATAATTGTTTCAATTGATAAATATTCAGATCTCTTAGGCGCAGGTTCTGAGTTTTCATTTACTGATGTAAAAACTCAAGATGATGCTTTAGAATTTTTTAATATATTAAATTCTTATGATAAAATAATTCTTTATGGTTTATTTGAGTTAGAGAGAGAATATAAATTTAATAAAATGACAGTAGAAGAAAAAGATAGTAAAATATCTTGTCTTAATTTCTTTATGTCAGACGCAAAAATAAATGAAAAAACAAGAGGAACGATTAGCTCTAACAGATTATGTTCGAGATCTATTTTCGTTGAAGAAGTTTTATCTTTTATGAAAACATTAAAGAGATACAAGAAAACAGGGCCTTGGATAAAAGAACATTTAAACTCAGTTGTTATATCTTATGTTGAGTTAAATAATTATAATTTTGAACTGCTATTTAGAGTTCCTATAGAGAATTTTGATGTCTTATATATTGTATGATGCAAAAAATTCAGATTCAAACAATTAATTCATGTAATGCAAATTGTATAAAATGTCCCAACACACATATTTATCAGTCGAGAAAAACCATGGCAGATGAAGTTTTCTTAAAGATATTGTACGAACTTAAAATAACCTTTCAAAAGGATTATTTTCATTTTGATATGTTTCTACAAAACGAACCATTATTAGATAAAAAATTGTTTAATAGAATTAAATTAATAAAACAGTTTTTCCCTAATCAGAATGAAATATTTATATCGAGTAATACTATGTTGATTCCTAAATATAAGGATAAAATAATAGAAACTTTAGACCCAGACGTTGATGAAATAAATCTTTCTATTCATACATGGGACGCAGATTCTTATAATTTAACTCATGGAACAAAAATAACACAAGAAAAATTTAATAAAATGCAAAACGCTTGCAATGAGATAGTAGAAGTTTTTCAGAGAAAGTCTCACTATAATTATTTTTCAAAAGACATAGCAGAAAATAAAGAGTTATATGAAAGTAAAGATTGGTATCAATTAGCATACTCAAGAGGTGGTTTTCTTAGTGGAGATAGAATACTCATAAAAGAACTTGAAGGATGTATGAGAGAAAAAAATAAATATTTTAATTTTTTATATGATGGTTCATTAATATTATGTTGTATGGATTATAGAAGACAAACAATTTATGGAAACATTAAACACCAAACACTACAAGAAATAATTGATAGCACTTTATATAAAACATTGATGGCAAAAGTAGATGGAGCAGAGTCAGCTAAAGATTTTATTTGTAAAAAATGCGAACTGGGAATGGGAATAAAAGCTGAAACATATGAAGACTTTGCTTTATCTGGGGAAGAATTAAAACCATTACTAGGAACGGAGTTAAACTAATGGAAAAAATAGAATATTCGATTGACAGACTAAATGAATTAATAGAGTTTTGTAAGGCAGAACCAAGAGACTTTAAAATAACCAGAAAAACTATAAGACTATATAACTTCAATAAAGAAAACATTTTGCCTTTTCTTCCAATGGATAAATACGTTGAACTATTACAGGAAACTTTTAATTTAATAAAAGAAGATGTTTATGTAGATGGTAATATAGTTATATTTTTTAAATATCTTTTTTTATATAACATTCATGACACAAGACCCTTTTTCCTTTTTGTTGATTTATTAGAGTTGTTGAAAAAAAGATTTACTACAGAAATTTTAATGGATTGGATTTATAGAGTTTCTTCTTATTATGCTAATTATATAGAGAGTGTTGATTTCTACCACGAAGATTTAGCTAAAATCTATGAGATAAAAACAAGAAATAGGTATTCATATGAAGGTGGAATAGAAGAAATAGCGAAAGGATTAAGAGCAAATAGTCACCTATTATTTCATGAGCCTTTTATAAATCCTTCAGTATTATACTTTAAAAATTTAAAACCAATTACTGAAAACATAGAAGACTTTTTACTCAAAAAAACAAATAAATTAGATTTGAACATAAAAAAAGCGTCTATGACACACGGAATGTTATCAAGTGTTTTCTATTATATTACAAGAAACATCATATATAAAAATGAAGATAGGGTTAGTAAGATAATAGAAAGAATTATTTCTGGGCTAGAAGAGATTATAAACTCTTATTTAGATAATTATGAAAAATTTAATCCTTCAAGTTTTTTAAGGATAGTCACTATAATAGCAGCTAAAAATAGTATAAAGTTAAGATACAATATAGATAATAATATATTTAAAGTAGAGGATATATTAAAAGATTATACTGACGAGCTTGCTTTTGTATATAACAAAAGAATATACCAGATAGGAGTTGAGACTTCCGTTAAATTTTTACAAGAGATGCATGTTTTACAATCTATTTATAATTATTATAATATAGATGCAGATATTTTTAATCAATTTAAAGAAGTTTCTTTATTCTTAATGTCTTCTACTAAAATAGATTTATTAAGAATGAACAAAAAGGATTTTGACATAAAGACTTTTATGCTTGAGAGTGCTATACCTTTATTTGGTGCCGATGTTTTTTTTGAGGACGAAGAAGATATTTCTTACGAAATGTTTTCAGGTGCTTTGAATGATTATTATAATATTTTTAATGATAAAATGATAAAAAAAGAAACATCTAAAAAAAGAAAGTTTAATTTAGATTATGTTTATAAATAGGAGTTGAAATGGCTTATTCAGAATATGCAAATGGTACTTGTTCTCACTATAGCGACCATCATGAATCTTATACTTGTTATGATGTAAAAGATAATTATTATAATGGCGCATATAGAAATCACAGTAATGGAAGTTCAGCAACATATCATCAAAATTATAGTAATGGTTATTTAAACGCTTATCATAATGCTTATACTTGTACACATTATAACGATCATCACGATCACAACGATTATTCTATGTCAGATAAAGGAGTTTCTCAAACTTTAACTTGGAATAGTCCTTGGGGCGGAACTTCTCAAAACAGAGATTTAAATATAAATTATATAACAGGCGCAACACCAGCGATAAAACAATTAAGAGATAATATAGCAGGACTTACAAGTAAATTACATTATGCGGCAAATATAGCATCTCCAATAATTGATATTCCTGATAGTGATTTTGACGATGGAAATCCAAACACAGCAGAGTATGTAGAACCACCACAAAATAATGATATGAAAAGTAATCTTGATAATTTATGGGAAGTAATAAAAGAAGATGATGATTCTTCAACGCCTGAAGTTCCTTCAAAATCTGTTGGTGATGTCATAAATAAAGTTGACTGGGAAAAATTAGCAAATAAAGCAGATGAACTTGCTGGATATGCAGACCCAAGTTATTTAAATCATGTAGATTATGTAAATGGAGTTTCTGGCGGATATGCTGGACCTCCAGACTAAAAAAGAGGTAAAAATGAATTGTACATCATGTAATAAAAAATTAGATACTATAAAAATAAAAATAAAGTTAGCTTTTAGTGTAGATAGATTTAATGAAAACGGAACTTGGGAAAATGTTCCAAATTCAATTGGAATTCCTGAAGAAACTATCTGTGAAGAATGTTTTGATAAATTTACAGACATTATAGCAGAAGTATTTAACAAGGAATAATAATGTTTAGATTTAGTAATCAACTTATATTAAAAGTAACAAGAGACTGCAACCTTAGATGTGAATATTGTTATATACACAATAAAGACAATTACAAAGGTGAAATGATTGACTTTGAGTTATATAAAAAAACAATAGAAAGGGTTATAGTAGAAAGGCGAGGAAACCAAGAACTATTTAGTATTATTTTTCATGGAGGAGAACCTACATTAACTCCAAAGAAACAAATGATAAAGATGTTAACATATGCTGAGAAAAGGCTTAATGAAAATAGCATAAATCATTCTTTTGGAATGCAATCTAATCTTACTCTTATAGATGAAGAATGGTGCCAAATATTATCAAAGTGGAATGTACAGCTTGGATGTAGTTTTGATGGTGTAGGCGACGCGAATAAAAAAAGAACTAAAACAATAAAAGAAAAAACTTTTTATAATAAATTTAATTTACTGAAAAAATTTAATGTAAATTTTGGTTTTCTTATGGTAATACATGAAGGAAATATAAATAATATTATAGAAAGCGTTGATTTTCTTAGAGATAATTATGGAATAGAGTCGATAAAAGCAAACTATGTAGAAGATGTTAATGGAATAGGAGGAGAAGTTTCAGGAGAAGATTTTTTCAATAAAGTCTGGAAACTTTTTATTGATGAATACATAAAAACTTTTACTTTAAGGGAAGGAAACACAAAACATTTATTATCTAAATTTATTTCTGATTATCTATTAGTATCAAAACTAACAGAAAGAAGTAATTGTGGCTCAAAAATTTGTGGCGGAGGAATGAGTATAGTAGAAATGGAGGCGGATGGAGAGTTTCAATTCTGTGGAAGATATTCCGAAAATTTTAAAGCTGCAAGAGTGGAAAATGTAAGAGATAAAGATTTTTTGGCGTTAAAACAATTATCAAGATATACTGATTTCATAAGAGAAAAGCATCAAGTTATTTTAGATGCTGGGTGTGATACTTGTATTGCGGATGGAATTTGCGATCACGGATGTATGGCATTTTATTACTCTAAGTTTGGTAAATGGGGAATAAGAACTGATTTAACTTGCGATATTCATAAATCATTTTATAAATATTGTGTCATAAATATAGTAGAGATAATCAATGCTATCTATAATGATGAGAAGATGGAAGATGGAATAGCAAGATATAGACTAGCTAATACTGCTCTTTCAATCAAACAAGGATCTCACTTAAATGAGTTAGCTAAAAAATATAAACTCAACTTAGAGATAGATAAGAAAGATAGAAGATTATTGCTTATAAGGAAAATTGATGGAAAGCAAGAAACCAACACCTAAAAGTAAAATAGGTTTAGAGCCTGATGAGTTTAAGGTATGGATAAAAGACGCAACAAGAGGGATAGTACCAACAGGAGGACATTGTTTACATGGTTGTATCTATTGTTTTCTTCAGGGAAATAAAAAAAGACTTAATATTAATTCTTCAATAAACTTTATATCAGAAGATGATTTAAGGTTTGGGCTTGATTTACTAAGACAAAGAGAAGAAGATGGTGTAACTGAACCAATGTATGAAATCGACATTGGTTCAGGAGGTCAAGTAATTCAATCAGAGCCTTTTTTTCATCCTTATTATTCAAAACTTATAGAAATAGGGCATGAATACTTTCCAGACATAGGTATATCAACAGTTACGCTTGGTAGATGGTCTAAACCCGAAGACTTTGATTTATTTAGAAAAGCAAATTGGAAGTGTCATATTACATTAAATACTCTTGATCAAGAAAAAAGAGATTACATGATGAAAGGACCGGACGATTTAAAAGGAGTTAAAAATCTTCTCGCTCAAGATGATTTACTTAATGGATTGTTTATGGTATTTCATGGAGATATGGAAATCTTTAAGCGAGACATTGAAGAAATAAATAGAATAAACCCAAATATAATAGACCACAAAGACTTTAGAATATGGCCAACTGGATATACAACACATACAGCACGAAATCCTGATGTACTAGAAATGTCTGCACTTGGAATTAAAAACTTTAAAGAAATGCTTTCTTGGTGTAGAAAAAATAAAATAAAAATAAATCCTGTATTTTGGGAATTAGAAGATACAATGGAAATGATACCTGAAGGTATGACATTTTCTAATCACGAAGAAGAAAAAAATGATTTTGAAAGAAGAATTAATAACACAATAAAATTAATCGATGATAGAAGAATTGACTATGATGATGTAGGATGGTTATTAGCGGATTCTGTTTATAGTTTTTCAAGTCGTTTTAAAGATTTTATTAATAGAATAAATGTAAAAAATCATACTTTTGGTGGAACCGTGACTGCCGCAGGTTTATTAACAAGAGATGACTTTTACTACGCTATAAAAAACCACCCAGTTAAATATAAATATTATGTTTTATCAAAAGATGTTTTTCGTATCTATCATGAAGATGTTATGATGAATAAGTTTAGTTCATATGATACAGAAGAATTTAAGTTTATTATGGGTTAAGATATGAAGATTTTATCTATCCATGAAGGGCACGACCCAAATGTTTCTTTTTTAACCGAAGACACTTTAGTTCATATAGAGCAAGAAAGAATTAGTAGAATAAAACATTTACATAATAATAAATCAAAAAAAGTAATAGAAAAATTAATAAAAGATTTTGATTTTGATGTTATAGTTTCTTCAATGACAGAAAACAAAGACGATGTAAAAATATATACTGAGTTTGAGGATGAATATATTCCTCAAAATAAACAAATTTATATCTCTCATCATTTAGCTCACGCAGCTTATGTTTATTATACAAGACCTGAAAAAATAGATAAATGTGATATTCTTGCTTATGATGGCTGGGGAATGGAAACAGATAGATATTTTTATAATGAAAGTAAAAAACTAATAGATACATCTACATTTGGGCTTGGTTTATTGTGGGAGTTATTTTCTTTAAGGTTTTTTAACAAGATGCATCAAGAAGGAAAAATAATGGGTATGGTTGCCTATGGAGTTTTTAATAAATCTATTTATAAAAAATACGAAGATGCTTTGAATATTCTACAAAAACTCAAAATAACTACAGACGTTAATATAGTCAATGAAGCTAAAGAAGTACTTAAAAATATATATTATATTTACAAAGTAGAAGATATAGCGCATACACTACAAAAGTTCTCAGAGAATAAAACAATAGAATACTTAAAGAAAGTAAAGTCTTCTAAAACTCTGCTCATATCAGGTGGAATTGGATTAAATGGTTATATAAACCAAAAAATCAATTCCCTTTATGATGAAGTTTATATAAGTCCAGCTACATCGGATTCCGGAGTTTCAGTTGGAGGAGCACTTCTTGTTGCAAACAAAAGGCTTCCAAAACCTGCTTATATAGGAAGACAACAAAACATAACAGAAAATACATTAGGTATAATAAAGCAACTTAATCTCACTCACAAAAAATTTAATTATGACTATATAGCTGACAAAATAATACAGGGAAAAATTATTGCTTTATATCAAGGACATAGCGAGAGCGGACCACGTGCGTTAGGCAATAGGTCAATTCTCGCAGACCCAAGAAGTGGAGTGGTAAAAGAATATATTAATAAATATATTAAGCATAGAGAATGGTATAGACCATATGCTCCTGCGATTTTAGAAGAAGAAGTTTCTAACTGGTTCGAGGATTTAACTACCTCTCCTTATATGTTAAAAATAGCAAAATACAAAAAAGGAAAAGGTGAGTTAGTTGCTGGCGTATGTCATAAAGACTACACTGGACGAGTACAGAGTGTCTCTAAAAACGATAATTTAAAACTATACTTACTCATAGAAACTTTCTTTAAGAGGACTGGCATCCCCATTTTGCTCAATACGAGCTTCAATATACAAGAACCGATAGTTGATACTCCGGTTGATGCTTTGAGAACATTTGCTAAGTCAAATTTAGATTTACTAATATTAGAAGATTATATTATAGAGAAAAACAATGATAGATTTATTATATCCAATAGCTAATTTAACAGGTAAAAGGTTAGACATATTTAAGAAATCAATACTTTCAGTCGATACAAGTTTATTTCGCATATGTATAGCAGATGCTGGTTCCTTTCCTTCTATTCCACTTGATACAAGTAACATTTTTAATTATGGATGGTATCCAGAAGAAGGATTATTTAATAAATCTAAGTTAATAAACCTAGGAGTAAAAAACTTAATTAGATCTAATACATTTATTGTATGTGATGCTGATATTATTTTTATATATCAGCAAGAAAATATGATAATAGATGCTGGTGGTTACTTCTTATCTAAACCTAAGATACTTTGTGATTTCAAAGAAGATTGGATAATAGAACATTCTTATGGAATAGGCAAATGTTTTATCACAAACCAAAATACCTTTAAGGTAATTGGCGGTTTTGATGAAAACTATATAGGCTATGGGTATGAGGATATTGATTTTGCAGCTTCGTATTATTTATTAAAGAAGAAGCCATATAGTTTTATTAATACATTAACAATGCACTTAGATTATCAGCAAGAAAACTCCACTGATATGTATAAAGAAAATAATGATAGGAATAAATATTATTTTGATATGAAGTTTAAAAATTATAAACCCTTTCTTGAAACCATATATAGTGGAATAAGGAATAGAAAAAATGACACTAATAGCTGGGCCATGCGTCCTTGAAGATTTAGGAACTGCAACAGAAACTGCAAAAGAATTAGTTAATATAACAAAAGATAAAGATATAAATTTTTACTTCAAATCTTCTTGCGTAAAAGATAATAGAACATCATCTACTTCTTGGCAAGGGCCAGGATTTACTACAGGTATGACTTATCTATTAAGTGTTAAACAAAGATATAATTGTATGATTACAACTGATTTTCATACGATTGGTCAAATAAAAAAATATGCAAAGTTTGTTGACTTAGTTCAAATACCCGCTTATTTAGCAAAACAAAGATCCCTCATAGATGCAGCATTCACTTACGCTAATTATGTTCATATAAAAAAACCTCAATTTATGGGGCCTCTTGAATTCTCTAAGTATATTAATGATATCTATTCAAGAAATTATCCAAAGCCAATAGACATAACTATTACAGATAGAGGAACAATGTTTGGTTATAATCAAACTATAATGGACCCACGACATATACCTATTCTCAAATCCTCAATGGCTGATAAAATCTTAGTTGATATTACTCATCCTAATAAGAATTATCCAATGAGCAGTAGAGAAATGGTGGAAACTCTTGCAATGTCAGCAATTGCTGTAGGAGCAGATGGATTTTTTGTTGAAACACATCCAAGATGTAGTGAAGCATTATGCGACGCAGAAACTATGTATCCATTAGAACATATTGAAAAATTAATAGAGAGAACTTATGAGCTATATACACTCATCAATAATTAGTAAGGTTCAATACTATGAAAACAAACCTATCTTTTCTGTAATAGAACTAAATTTATTAAATTATTGTAATAGAAGCTGTTCTTTTTGCCCGTCAATAGTTCCAGCAACAAAAAAAGAAATGTCTCCTTTAACATATTTATCAGTTATATTACAATTAAGAAATATGGGGTTTGAAGGGCTTTTAAGTTTTTCTGGTTTTTCTGAGCCAACCCTGCATACTGATTTATATTATTATATAGATATGAAAAATAAATTTATTCCAAATGCTCATTTAACTATGAATACAAACGGAGATTTTCTTACAGATGATATAATAGATTTATTGTTTAAAAAAGGAATAGATGATATATGTATTTCAGTATATGAAAAAGAAACACTAAAAAAATTTGACAATAAAAGAATAATTGAGTATAATAATAAGAGATTGGTTTTTAAAGATAGGTTTAGCAATGAAGATTTTGTTAACAACAGAGCAGGCTCTTTATTTAGTATAGAAAAACCTTTAAAAAATATTTGTTATTATCCTTATTATTCAATCTATGTAGATTACAATGGCGATATCTTATTTTGTCCTCACGACTATAATAAGACTATCGTTTTAGGTAATATTTTAAATAATGATAGTCTTTTAGATACTTGGAATGGGAAAGAAATAAATAAAATAAGAGGAAATAGAAATCATTTACCTTGCAGTAATTGTGATGTATTAGGAGATTTGATGGGGAAAGAGCACTATGAAGAATATACAAAGAGATTATAGAACTGCAAGAAATTTTGATATAAAAGATTTATCAAAGAACGAAGCGGCTTATGGACAACATAGATATTATCCTGATAGTATTCCTGTTAGAAATAAATTAGCGGAGTTTAAAGACATTGAAAAAAATGAAATCATCTTTACTAATGGAGCGGAAGGCGCCATTAAACTTATCTTCGACCGATTTCTCAATAAACGAGATTGGGTCGTTAGACCAGAGCCAACCTTTGGTATGCTGGATGTCTTTGAACAAATCAAAAAAGTAAGAGTTAAGAAAATTAATTATGATTTAAATAAAGAAATAAATATTATTCCTGAACTTCGTAGAAGACATAAGTTATTATACTTAGCAAACCCTGATAATCCAACTGGTTCTTACTTCAACTTTAAAGAGTTAAGAAAAATTTTAGATAAAGCAAAAGAATTAAAAATATTAGTAATATTAGATATAGTTTATTTACCTTACGCAGAAGAATTAACTCGTGATGAATTTATGAGTTATGAAACAAATTTATTAACATTATATTCTAATCTGTTTATAGTAAATAGTTTTAGTAAAGGACATGGATTAGCAGGTGAGAGAATTGGTTATATTATTAGTCAAGAACGTAATATGAAACAACTAAAAATGATAGCGCCACTTCATCCTTTAACTTCAACTGCAATTAAAAATTTAGAAATTATATTAGACAAAAAAGAACTATGTATATTAGATAAGAACCAAGTGAATGCTTCTAGGTGGCATAGAATATTTGAAAAAGAATTTCCTAATCATTATCAAAAAACATTTACTAACTTTATTAATTTGATGGTTTATGATTTCTATAAAAGATTAGAATGCGTTAAACGATTAGAAGATATAAATATAAAAGTAAGAACATATGAAGAACCAATATCTATGAACAGCACGTTAAGAATATCCATTGGACCGGATATGGTAATGAGGAAAGTCTTAAAGGTTATTAAAGGGATTAAGTTAACGTGACAAACACCAACGAAGCAAGAATAGAAAATTGCACCTTCTGTAATTACAATTGTTCTTTTTGTGCTCATAATAGTAATTATTTTCATAGAGGAATAGAAATAATGTCTGATTATCTATTTAATAAAATAGTTGATAAACTCCCAGAACAAATCACCACTATCACCATAAGTGGAATGGGTGAGCCATTCATGGACAAAAACATTATTCAAAAAATTGAATATGCTAAATCATTAGGTTATATCGTTAATGTTTTATCTAATGGTGGAGTATTAGATGATTATATGTTAGATCAATTAATGTTTAGTGGATTAGACAGTTTAAGATTATCTATTCATGCAGTTGATGAAACTAAATATAAAGAAATAACAAAAGCAAAAACCTTTGAGTTTAATAATGCAATGAATGTAGTTGACTATCTCTATGAAAATAAAACTAAAATAGAACTTATCGTCACATGTGATATGGTCGAAAACGACCCTGACACAATAAAGGATATTAGAAATAAATTTGAAAGTAAGGTTGACTTATTAGAAATTTGGAAGGTTCATAATTGGGTTGATACATTCAATTATAGAAAAGGGCAGGTCAAAAAACAAACCTGCGGACGACCTTTCAATGGTCCATTACAGATACAAGTTGATGGGACAATGAATATGTGCTGTTTTGATTACAATGGAGAGTTAGAACTTGGAGATTTAAAAGAACAATCTGTTGAAAGTGTATTTGAAGGGATTAGATATAAACAAATAAAAAGTTATCACAATGGAGATAATGATATACCTATGTTGTGTGATAATTGCGATCAGAGATATGAAGAAGATCCTTCTGTAGTTATTTACAATAGTAGATTTAAATCAGGAAATAGATTAGGTAGATTATCAACTACTTATATTAATATGGAGAGTAAATGAAGTATTTTGTAGATAGCGCAAACGTCAAAGAAATTATTAAGTGGAAGAGTTTATTAGGAAGCTCCTTTGCGGGAGCTACAACTAATAGAACTATGTTAAATAATCATGAAGAGATTGAAAAATTTCTTTATGATAAAAAAGATGGAATATTCCATAATGATATTAGTAATACGACTATTATGATACAACCAAGAAATTTAAAGTCAGCTTTCATTATTCAAGAAGCTAATAATAATGACAAACAAATTGAATTTGTTATAAAGTTTCCCATTGTTGAAAGTTATCTTGAAATGATACAAGATTTTTGTAATAGAAAAACAAAAATTTGTGCTACATCTGTTTATAATATAGTACAATTAAATCAAGTTATTGAGTTTAATATGGATTGGTCTATGATTTATTACAATAAAAACCCAGATAAGGAATTTTTATTTAAGGCTAAGTCTATAATGTTTAGAATGGATAATTTAGTAGCAGCATCTTTAAGAGATACAGACGATGTACTTGCAGCGCTTAATGCCAATTATAATTATGCTACAATTAAGCCAAAAGTATTAGAAGAATTATTTAATAATAAGAATTCTATAGAAGAATTGAAAAGTGTTAAATAAAGTAATCTGTGTAATTCCAGTAAGAATGGAGAGTTCCCGATTTAACGGGAAACCTCTTTCCTTATATAAAGGTAAAACATTAATAGAGAACGCAATATTAAACGCAAAGAAATTAGATTTTGTAGATAAAATTATAGTTGCTTCTGGCAGCGACGACAATCAAATAAAACTAATCTGTAAAGAACAAGAGGTTGAACTTCTTTTTCAAAAAGAAATGTATAATAGTGGTTCTGAAAGACTTCGTGGTGTCCGGGAACATTATCCAGATTTTGAAACTTTTATGACAATACCAATAGACGAACCATCTATTGACCCTTTGGAAGTCAATAGGGTCTATGATGAGCATGGTCCTTTTAATGGAATTGTAACTTTATATAGCAATTTCTATAATAAAGGAGATGTTGTCAATCCTAATTCTTGCAAAATTGTAATGTCTGGAGATAGGATAAATTATACATCCAGAGCAATTATTCCTTCTAGTAAGAGTGGAGGATATTATAGCGATTTAAGTGTTTATAAAAGACATGTTGGAGTTTTCTTTTTCCCTTCATTTTTATTATTTGCTTTTGGTGATTTCTTATGGAAGGAAGATGACAACGCAAGAATTGAAAGTTTAGAACAAAACAATTTTTTGGCTCAAGGATTGTATGCGTATAAGATAAGGCATAACGGTTTTGGAATTGACATAGCCTCAGATAACAGAAAATTAGAAGAGAGAATGGTTGAAACTTACTTTAAGGAGAAAATATGAAAATTATTGAAGTAATTGCAAAAATTGCAGTAGTAGCGGGAGATGTTTGGCAAGGGCCACAACATCTATTAGGATTTATTATCAAAAAAATCTTAGAAAAGAAAAAAAGAATTGTAGAAGTTCTTGCGTTTAAAGAAGCTGATGTCTATAAAATAGCAGGTGCTTTTGGAGGAATTTCATTAGGAAGATTTATTTTTCTGTCTGAAAGTCAATACCAGTTTGACAAAACCGTTAAGCATGAAATTGGACATTCTAAACAAAGCAAAATGTTAGGATGGTTCTATTTGCTTTCAGTTGGAATAGCATCTGGTTCTATGAATATTCTTACAAGACTTAAAATTTTAAAGCCAGAAACTTATTATATGCGTTGGCCTGAAAACTGGGCTGATAAACTTGGTGGGGTAGATAGATAAAACATATATATTATATGGAATTCACACAATATAATTTGATTTTAACTGATAATTGCAATCTAAGATGTACTTATTGTTTTGACAATCTTTACTCTAATAGGGATTGCAATTCTAACACAAAAATTATGACAGAAGATATGATACCAAACATTCTTCACTTTGCTGAACAAACAGCGAGCACTAAACTTCCAATTACTTTTAATATGTTTGGTGGAGAACCACTCGCTAATTGGAAGTTTTTTAAATCTTTTGTTGAAATAACTAATTCTCATTTTAAACACGAACATAAATTTATTACAACTATTAATGGAACATTACTTAATTCTAAAATAATAGATTTTCTAGCAAAGAATAAAGTTGAAATCGCTGTGTCGTTAGATGGTATAGAAGAAAGCAATAAAGCAAGAATTACAATAGACGGGAAACCTACTTGGAATTCTATAATGCAAATCTTACCAGAAATTAAAGCAAAAATTCCAAAGACTATATTATTAATGGTAATAGGCAAACATAACTATAAATATTTATATGAAAATTGTAAGTTTTTTAACAAGTTAGAGTTTAACTATAATGTAAACTGGAATATGGAAGATGACTATACAAAAGAAGAATTAGAAGAAATAGAAAAACAATTAAAAAGAGTAAAAGAAGAAGGATTAGTACAACCTAACAATGTCATAAAAAATAACAACAAAGAAGATGGAACAGTTTGCCTTCCAGCTGACAAAGCTATTACAATTGCCCCTAACGGGAAGCTGTATTTTTGTCATCAGTTTGTTCCCAAAATGATAGATACAGAAGATTTATCTTATGGAAATATAAAGGATGGAATTACTAACGAAGAATTATATAATAATTTCGTAGATAGAACCTACTTTTTTTCTTGGAGCAAAGACAAAAAAATAATATGTAATAGTTGTGATATAAAAGAAGATTGTAGAGGCGGATGTATTGCAGACCAATGGCATAAAGATAAAGATTTCTTGAAAATAAGAAAGTCAGTTTGTGATTTTAGTAGAATAAATTTTAATATAAAAGAAGATTGTAAGTGAATTTAATTATAACAAAAAGATGTGATAAAGGATGCCCTTATTGTTTCGCATCTCACACAAGAAATATTTCAGATAAAGACGATGTAGATATGTCCTTTGAAACATTTACTGAAATGTTAGACAAAGCAATGCCTAACTCTCATCCTAAACTTTTAGGTGGAGAGCCAACAAGCCATCCAGAATTTAAACTTTTCATAGATGAACTCTTAAAAAGAAAATTAAACTTTACTTTAATTTCTAATTTTCTTTTTAATGAAACAATTAGAAATATTATAATAGAAGCAAGCAAAAAAGTAGAAGTAAGTTTTTTAATCAATTCTTCAAATCTTGAAGATGTTAAAGGTAGATTTGATTTATTCGCTAATAATTATAATGCTATATATGAACATCTATATAAAGATGACAAAGAAGAAGCTATGTCTTGTGGTATAACTTTTGAGAATAATAAAACATCAGAGTATTATATAGATTATATGCAAAAACTAAATGAGAAGTTAAGTGGTATTGAAAGATTTAGAATAAGTATTGCAAACCCGGAAACCAAAAAAGAAGATTTTTTTATATTGAATAATAAAGAATTAGGAAAAAAGTTTTTAACTGTGACTCAAACCGCAATAACTCTTGGATTTACTCCTTCTCTCGATTGTATAATATACCCTTGTATGTTTGAGAACAAAGAAGAATGGAAATATATTAAAAAATTCTTAGCAAAAATTAGAACTCGTTGTGAGGGTTGTCCTACTGACATTTTCCCTGATGGAACTGCTTCTTATTGTTATCCACTAAAAGAAAGTATAAAAGTTGATACAAGAAAATATAAAACTATAGATCAAGTATTTGATGATATGAATATGAGATATAGAATTTTAGAAGATAGAGTAACTCATCCAGATAAATGTAAAAACTGCCCATTCAAAAAAATAAATATGTGTAATGGTCCTTGTTTGGCTTTCTTTGATTTAAGTAAAGAAACTTTAGGTATAAACATATAATCCAGATTTAGACTAATAACATAAATAAGTAAAGATAAAACAAAGCTCAAATCTGGAGATACAAATATGTTAAAGTTTTTTGGTAGAGAAGATATTGTCCGTAATGAAGAAGTGTTTGATGGAAACACAGTATATGATAGCATAGAACTCTACGCAACAGATGATTCAAAAACGGGTCAAGACATCGGGAGACCGATAAATAATATCTACGAAAATCAATTTAAAATTTTATCCTACTTAGAAGCAAGCGCATCTATAGAGCACACCCAAGACGGCGTATTCCCTAATTCATTAGGTAACGAATATAATATAGATGTTGATGATGGGCTTCAAGTAGTAGTAAATACTGTTCCTGAAAATTATATTAGAATTCCACCTGGAATTTCTTCTATGGCTTATACTGATTCCAATAGTGGTGAACATACTACCCCTATGGTATTAGTTAATACACCTACATTAGATATTGCCGCTAGACAAATTGGTAAAATTTTAAATATGGATCTTCTTGCAGGAAGAGAATCAGTAGAGTTTAAATATATTACTGGTGGAACTGGAATTGATACTTACAAAGCAAAAATCAAACGAAAAGATTTAAACGCAAACACTTACTCCACTTATTATTATGGAGCAGCTGATGAAGCTGATTTTATTGATGATGATATTGCCGGAAAAGCAACAGGATTTGAAATCATTACCGATATCTACAATGAAGTAGACTTTTTAGAGTTAATGGTTGCAGCACTTGCAGGTGACATAACAAAAATAACTTTAGAACCTTTCTTTAAGATTACCGCAGGCGCACCTACTGATTATTATTTCTATTATGATGTTGATGGTATTATTAAAATGGTTGCAACTACTGCACCATCCGGAGGAGAATTACTTCTTTCAACTGTCAATGTAACAGATGTTGGAATTGGAACTTTTGCATTTACAGCAGACAATGCACATACTTTAATTGGTGAAAAGAAAACCATTTCAACTACTTCTACAGATACAGATTCTTTGGTTTTAAGTTCTGGTGGTGGAACAGAAATTACTTCTGTTGGAAATATTGTAATGACTGCTCCCCTAACAACAATCACCGGCGACCTTACAGTCGATGGAACGACTACTACGGTTGATACTGAAGATTTAGTAATTACTGATAATACAATTACATTAAATAATGGTGAGACAGGAGATGGAATTACTGTTATCAGTGGAGAAGCAGGACTTCTTATTGATAGAGGAAATTTTACTAACTATCAAATAATTTTTGATGAAGCTGATGATGAATTTAAAACTGGAGAAATTGGAAGTGAACTTCAAGTAGCAAGAGTAGATGCAATAATTGACGGAGCTGGAATTGTTTGGGATGATGCAACTAAAAAGTTTATTGGTGCAGCATCTGTTGGTGGCACTTTCACAGCAGTTGATGAGTTTGATTTTGATAGTCAAACTGACTTTGACTGGTCCGTAAGAGAAACTGGTGAAAATCCAATTGTTACATCAGAACAAGCAATGAATACTAATCGTCAAGATTTATATGAATATGTAGAATTAGTTTCAACTGAAGGTGCAAACTATCAAGTTGCTGCTGGTGCTGGTTTAATTGGTTGTGCAGGTTTAGCGGGAATTACTCCATCTGGCTCAACCTCTGGATTAACTGGAAATTTACAAGCAATTTTAAATGGAATGTTAAATCCAAATGTTAGTGAATATTCTTATCAAGAAGCAACTACCGTTGATGGAGATGCAACTGCCGCTACAACTTGGAATATTGTAGCACTAGCAACAACAGGAAGTCGAGAAGAAATTCTTACTTCAACCTTAGCAGCTAATTTGATTACTTTACCCGCTGGAACTTTTGATATTGAAGCATTCTCATCTGGCTATCAAGTAGGTAAGCAAAAATTAAGAATTTACGATACAACAAATACAGCAGTTCTATTAACAGGAAAGGCATCGTTAGCAGATGTTGCAAGTCTTGATGTAATTGATGTTTCAGTTATGGGACAAATTACATTATCAGATACAGCAGATATTCGTTTAGACCATTATACAGAATTAGTTGGTAATATGGGAATGTCAGTTGATGATGGCGGAGCTGAAACTTACGCAACTATTAAGATTACCCAAAGAGGATAATAATGTCACAAAAAAAAGTTGAGTTTATAAGTAAAGTAAAGTTTCAACAGAACAAAACATCTAGTGCTACTTTTACCGATGAAGAAAATATGATATTTTCTAATAACATATTAAATACTGCTATTAATGCAGGAGATGTTATTGTAGACGCAGATATGCCAACAGAGTTTTTGGGCGCAACTGTTGACTGGACTGTTGGACCTCCTGATGATTTAACTATAGAAATAAACGCTGGTTCTAATATAAGATATAGTCTTTTTCAAGATTTGACTTTACCTAATACTTCTTCTACTTACTCTGATGATTTTAAATTTAAGATTACAACGACTGGTGCGAGTGAGGATTTTACTTTTCCTAGCGAAGCTTCTCATATAATAGATGCAATTATTGATTGGGGAGATAATTCTTCTGATGACATTACAACTTATGATGATGGAAATTTAGTTCATACTTATGCAGACGCAGGAGATTATGATATTCATATCACAGGTGCTTGTGAGTATTTTGATTTAACTTCTAATACTCAAGTGCAAGAACTAAAAGAAATGTTGAGCGCTAGACATTTAAAAACAGTTAAATTTCAAAGTTGTAGTAATTTATCTAATATTAATTCTAGTTGGAAGAACATGAGTAAAATTACTGATGCGACTGATATGTTTTATAATACTGCTATAACAACAATACCAGATAATTTATTTGATGGATGTACTGGAATTACTAGTTTTAGTCGTACTTTTTTAGGCACTGATATAACAACAATACCAACAGATTTATTTAGATATAATACTTTAGCAACTTCTTTTGGTTATGCTTTTCAAAACGTTCCAATAACATCAATACCATCTGGATTGTTTGACAACAACCCTTTAGTTGAAACTTTTTATAATACTTTTACCAATACTGATTTAACATCAATTCCATCTGGATTATTTGAT
>Ga0164318_10001237_pt1 | contig 22369 bp, 17 predicted proteins | sample GuaBasSedimGuay9_FD_113734 | JGI IMG/M metagenome (GOLD analysis project Ga0164318, IMG submission 113734) | Subseafloor sediment microbial communities from Guaymas Basin, Gulf of California, Mexico - Guay9, Core 4571-4, 0-3 cm | ecosystem: Environmental > Aquatic > Marine > Hydrothermal vents... | reverse complement strand
AGTTTAAAATCATTATTAAGTGTTCCCCTCATAGTACGCAAAGAAATCATAGGGGTCCTTAATTGCTATACCTCAGAGCCCCATACCTTTTCACGAACCGAGATTAATATGATTACAACAGTTGCTAATCAAGCTTCAATTGTTATAGAAAATTCCAGGATCCTCGTCGAATCACAAGTTATACGAGAAGAACTTGAAACTCGCAAACTTCTCGAAAGAGCAAAATCTATTTTAATTAAAGAACTTAATCTGTCAGAAAACGAGGCATTCCGTAAAATTCAACAATACAGCATGAACACACGTAAATCGATTAGAGAAGTAGCTGAATCAATTTTAACTGCAAATGCGATGAAACATTAAAAATCAAAAATCTCAAAAAGGGGAAAATTTCATGAGCGGATTATTCGGGGTTGTATCAAAAAATAACTGCACTGAAGATTTATTTTACGGTACCGATTATTGTACTCATATGGGTACAGAATTTGGCGGGCTAGCAGTAATAAGTAATCCAACGCAGTCTGATAGTCGAATTCTACGTAAAATCCATAATATCTCACAAGGCCAATTTAAAAGTAAATTCTATCAAGATTATCAAGACCTTAATGGCGAATATGGAATTGGTGTAATAAGCGACAAAGATGAACAGCCCATTTTTTTCAACACGAAATTTGGACCTATAGCACTATGCACCTCAGGTTTAATCGAAAACAACTTAGAATTAATACACAAACTTCATAATGACGGCATTTCATTTAGTGAAACAACTGAGGGACATTCAAATTCTACAGAAATAGTAGGAAAACTAATTACTCAAGGAAGTTCACTCACCGACGGAATATTAAAAATGTTCACTCTAATAAAGGGGAGTGCAAGCATTTTAATTTTAACGCGACAAGGCGTATATGCTGTCAGAGACAGATACGGTTATATACCACTTATAATAGGCAAAAGAGGAAATGAATTTGCTGTAACCAGTGATACAAATGCATTTCCTAATTTAGGATTTAAAATCATAAAGTATTTAAAACCAGGTGAAATAGTACTTCTTAACAAAAGGGGAATGGAGATAATAAATAACGGAACTACTGAAACAAATCAAATTTGTGCTTTCTTATGGATTTATACAGGATTTCCAGCATCTAAATATGAAGATATAACTGTTGAAGTTGTTCGTGAACGTTGTGGAAGATTTCTTGCTAAGAGAGATAATGTAAAGGCTGATGTAGTAAGTGGCATACCCGATTCTGGCACCGCACATGCAATAGGATATGCAATGGAATCCGGAATACCTTATAGAAGACCTCTTATTAAATATACCCCAGGGTATGGAAGAAGCTATACACCTCCCACTCAAGATATTCGCGACAAAGTTGCAAAAATGAAACTTATTCCGATAAAAGATATTATAAAAGATAACCGAATCATAATATGCGAAGATTCCATAGTTCGAGGAACACAATTAAAAAATTTCACTATACAAAAACTTTGGGATAACGGCGCTAAAGAAGTTCATGTAAGACCTGCATGTCCACCTTTAATGTTTCCATGTCCATTTTGTCTTTCTACACGCTCAAAAAATGAGCTTGCTGCACGCCGAGCTATACGTTCAATAGAAGGCTATGATCGTGATGATATAGATGAGTACCTGGATTGGAAAACAGAAAAATACAAAAAAATGGTAGATTGGATTAATACTGATCTATCTTCAACTACTCTGCAATATCAGAGATTAGAAGATATGATAGCCGCAATCGGCATACCACGCAAAAATTTATGCCTTTATTGCTGGACAGGACAATGTCCTGAGGAAAATATTTGTCATGAAGAAAAACTAAGCCTTGAAACTAATAAAATTCCTGAGGTAAGCTTGCCTAAAACTTAAAAAAAAATAGTAATATCCAAAGAATTCCAAATAATTCTTGACATTTATTTTTTAAACTGTATATTTTTGTAAAGTTTACGAATCTTTAGTCTTTCATCCATAGCAATTACCCGTAATGTTTCCGTTAAAACATTTTAAATATAATAATTTTGCTATAAAAAAATAGGATAAAATAGGATAAATATGAAAATACTAGATAAAGAAATCCTTACAATTGGCTCTAAACCACAAATTATTAAAATGGTGCTATTAGCCCCAGATATCGCAAAAAAAGCCCTTCCAGGGCAATTTATAGTGATTATGACCCATGAGGAAGGGGAGAGGGTTCCTTTAACAGTCGTTAATAAAGATATTAATGCCGGTACAATACAAATAATTGTCCAGGAGGCTGGTTTTACGACTAAGCTTCTTTCGAAACTGAATATAGGGGATTCTCTATATGCAATAGTAGGCCCCTTAGGTCACGCTACTGAAATAAAAAAATATGGAAAAGTTATTCTAATTGGTGGAGGTGTTGGAATAGCTGAAATATATCCGGTTACTAAAGCGTTAAAACAAGCCAATAATGAGATAACCACCATAATAGGTGCACGTACAAAAAACGCATTAATTTTAGAAGAAGAATTAAAATCAGTAACGGATAACTTTTTTGTAGCTACCGACGATGGTTCATACGGAATAAAAGGATTTACTACTAATATTTTAAAAGACCTTTTAACAAAAGATAAATATGATTTAGCATATGCCGTTGGTCCCATACCAATGATGCGCATCGCCTGTTCTGTTACAAAACCCTTCAACGTTAAAACCATTGTATCTTTGAATTCATTAATGGTTGATGTAACAGGAATGTGCGGCTGCTGCCGCGTAACGGTTGATGGAAAATCCAGATTTACATGTATTGACGGACCAGATTTTGATGGACATCTTGTTGATTGGGACATGCTTGAGAAAAGAAATAACGTATACACAAAACAGGAAAAACATCTTTGCAACTTACATAAATTATAATTACAACAATCAGCCTGTTAATCAATTTTATTTTTTAAACTAAATACACCACTTAATCATGAAAAAAGATGCTATACAAGCAAAAGAACTAAATTCTTCAATAAGAAGAAAATATTTTGACGAAGTTGTTTTAGGCTACAATGAAGAAGAAGCTTTGATAGAGGCCTCCAGATGTCTGCAGTGTAAAAATCCATTGTGTATAAATGGTTGTCCTGTCGGGATAGACATAAAAAAATTCATTTATTATATAAGCCAAAAAAAATATGATGAAGCATATTACACGATAAGAGAAAAAAACAATTTTGCTTCCATTTGCGGTAGAGTATGTCCTGCAGAATATCAATGCAGAAAAGCATGTATTTTAACAAAGAAAGGTTTACCATTTGCTTCACCTCAATCCATAAATATTCATTTTTTAGAACGTTTTATAGGTGATCACGGAATAAAAGAAAATCTCGAACCACCGCTTAAAAAAGATGAGTTTTTGTCTCAATTTAAAGTAGCAATTGTTGGTTCAGGCCCTGCTGGTTTATGTTGTGCCGGAGAACTTGCCCGCTATGGAATTAATGTCGTTATTTATGAGGCACTCCATAAATTAGGAGGGGTACTAAGATACGGAATCCCGCCTTTCAGGATACCCAGAAATATTTTGGATATAGAAATAAATTATCTTAAAAAATTAGGAGTAAAGTTTGTACCAAACTTTATTATCGGAAGGACGAAAACTATTGAAGAGCTTTTTAATGAAGGCTTCTCAGCTATATTTCTTGGCTTAGGAGCCGGTGTACCTTCTTTTCTTGGAATCCAGGGAGAAAACCTTTGTAATGTATATTCTGCAAATGAATTTTTAACGCGCGTTAATCTTATGTCCTCTTATAAATTTCCTGAATACCATACGCCGGTTAATGTCGGAGAGCATATGATCGTAATCGGAGGAGGCAATACGGCCATGGATGCAGCACGTGTTGCACTACGCCTTCAGGAAATGAACGGCATTAAACCTAATACTACTATAGTCTACAGACGTACTGAGGTTGAAATGCCTGCTCGAAGGCTCGAAATCGAACACGCAAAAGAAGAAGGAATTAAATTCAAATTATTAGCCCAGCCTAATGAATTTATTGGCGACGAACAAGGTTTTGTGAGGAAACTCTTTTGTTATGAATGCGAACTTGGCGAACCGGATGCATCAGGAAGACGAAGACCTATCCCCATGAAAGATAAAAAAATAGAATTTAACTGTGACGTGGCAATTATAGCCATTGGTCTAGGGGCTAATCAAGTTCTTACAAGCGTAACACCTGACCTAAAAACAGACAAATGGGGAGATATCGTTGTAAGTTCCGATTCTATGGAAACTTCAATTAAGGGCGTCTTCGCCGGTGGGGATATAGTCGGGGGAGAAGGGACTGTTATTGAAGCTATGGGAATGGCAAAAAAAGCCTCCAAATCAATAATAAATTTTCTAAAAAACTCTAAATAAATTTTATATTCATAAAATAAACATCTTATCTCTCTACATAATTTTTCTAAAATTATATGTTATCACATCTCTTTAATTTATCAGCTTCAAAAATCTTCAAAAATTTCCTATTAGCCATATACATTTTTTTTATTGTTATTCTCTTAATAACATTATGGTCAGATAAAACCTTTGCCGATCCAAAACTTCCAGGATTTTTTACTGAAAATATGGTTTTTCAAAGGAACAAAAACGTTCCTATATGGGGCTGGGCAGAGCCAGGCGAAAACGTAACTATTGAATTTTCAGACCAAAAAATCTCTACAAAAGCGGATATAAACGGAAATTGGTTTGTCCAACTAGCTCCGATGAATGCAACTGTTGAAGGAAAAACTTTAAAAGTTGGTTCAAGTATTAAGCTCAACAATATTGTAGTTGGTGATGTCTGGATTTGTTCCGGTCAATCAAACATGGCATTTTATTTGTGTGATGTTATCAATTCACGAAAGGAAACTCAGGCGGCCAACTTTTCTTTAATAAGGCATATTGAAATCGAGAGAACAGTCTCTGATATTCCACAGAATAATGCCAATGGTTCATGGAAAATTTGCACACCAGAAAATTCGACTAAATTTACGGCCGTAGGTTATTTTTTTGCAAAAAAAATTCATGAAGAACTAAAAATTCCAATTGGACTAATTAATGTAAGTTGGGGAGGCACGTTTATTGAGCCCTGGATTCCTCCCGAGGGATTTAAAATGATCCCTGAATTGAAAAGTATTGCTGAGAGAATAGAAAAAGATACCCCAACTTCATTACCCCAGAAAGAATCATTTTATGAAACATGGAACAGAGCTTTAGTTGATGTTAAAAGATGGATTCCAGAGGTAGAGCATGCTATTGACGAAGATCGTCTTCCACCAGCTCTACCAGATGTTTTATCTATTTGTACAACTAATCAAGACCCGACAAAAATCTATAATGCTATGGTACATCCGATAATACCTTTTGCAATCCGTGGAGTTATATGGTATCAGGGTGAAGCAAATTCTGGAATAGAAGGAAAATATTATTTTCAAAAAATGTGTGCCTTGATTAAGGGATGGCGGAAGTTGTGGGAACAAGGAGATTTTCCATTTTATTTTGTCCAGATTGCAAATTTTCAAGAACCAAACGACTCTCCAGAATGTGATGAAGGATGGTCAAGGGTACGTGATGCTCAAAAAAAATCACTAGCAATAAAAAATACAGGCATGGCAGTAACCATTGACATAGGTGAAGAAAACGATATTCATCCCAAAAACAAACAAGACGTAGGTTTAAGATTAGCGCTTTGGGCATTGGCAAAAGAATATGGTCAAAAAGATATTGTATACAGCGGACCTTTATACAGAGGATATAAAATAGATAATGACCGAATTATAATTAAATTTGATCATATAGGCAGTGGCCTTATGGTTGGAGAAAAAAACGGCATAGCTCCAACAACTGAAGTTCCCAATGGTGAACTCCAGAGATTTGCCATTGCCGGATTAGATAAAAAATGGCTTTGGGCTGATGCAAAAATAAATAACGACAAAGTAATTGTATCTTCGAAAAATGTACCTAATCCTGTAGCTGTTAGATATGCTTTCAGTATAAATCCTCAAGGTTGTAATCTTTATAATCGTGAGGGTTTACCCGCTTCACCATTCAGGACTGACGATTGGTAGCCATTAATAATACAAGTATATATCTTATAAATATTTATATAATTATTGTAAATAAAATTTATTTGACTTTCTAAGTATATAATGCTAATATTTTTCGTTTTTTATGTTAATATTAACATATGTTTAATCAACTGATAGCACAAAGGCGTGATATCAGAGATGGTACGACAAAGATGTCTTTTACAGAAGACATCTTTTTTGCTTTTCTAGCATAATCTAATTTAAATCAACTTAAGAAGGAGGAAAAAATGGCAAAATCAAACGTAAAAGAATTTATGGAAAAACTTATTGCAAAAAATATTGGTGAAATTGAGTTTCATCAAGCTGTCCAAGAGGTGGTAGAATGCATTCTTCCTTTTATTGAAAATAACCCTAAATATCAAAAAAACAGAATATTAGAAAGATTAGTAGAGCCGGAAAGAGTAATTATGTTCCGTGTTCCATGGCTTGATGATAAAGGAGAAATCCAAATCAACAGAGGATTTCGTATTGAAATGAATAGCGCTATAGGCCCGTACAAAGGAGGCCTTCGTTTTCATCCAACTGTTAACTTGGGTATACTAAAATTTCTAGCTTTCGAACAAGTTTTTAAAAACAGTCTCACTACTCTTCCCATGGGTGGTGGTAAAGGAGGGTCTGATTTTGACCCTAAGGGTAAATCTGACAATGAAGTAATGAAATTTTGTCAAAGTTTTATGACAGAACTTTTTAGACACATAGGTCCTGATACTGATGTTCCAGCAGGAGACATAGGGGTCGGTGGACGTGAAATAGGTTACCTTTTTGGGCAATATAAAAGACTAAGAAATGAATTCTCAGGCATACTAACTGGTAAAGGTCTTAATTGGGGAGGAAGCCTTATACGCCCTGAAGCAACCGGTTATGGTTGTGTCTATTTTACTGAGGCAATGTTAAAAGCTAAGGATAAATCTATTAAAGGAAAAATCTGTACTGTATCCGGTTCTGGAAATGTCGCACAATATACTGTTGAAAAAGTAAACCAATTAGGCGGAAAATGCGTTACCCTTTCGGACTCTAACGGTACGGTATATGATCCAGACGGTATAGATGAAAAAAAATTACAGTATGTAATGGAGCTAAAAAATATAAAACGTGGACGTATAAAAGAATACGCCAATAAATATAAATGTAAATATCTTGAAGGAAAAAGGCCGTGGAATATTGAATGCGTAGTTGCTTTTCCAAGTGCCACGCAAAATGAAATAGATGAAGCTGATGCAAAGACCCTTGTGAAAAATGGCTGCATAGCTGTTGGAGAAGGAGCAAATATGCCAACAACACCAGAAGGAATTAAAGTCTTTCAAGATGCTAAAATTTGTTACGGCCCGGGAAAAGCTGCCAATGCTGGAGGAGTAGCAACTTCTGGATTAGAAATGTCCCAAAATAGCCAAAGATTATCCTGGTCTAGAGAAGAAGTTGACAATAAATTGCATAGTATTATGCTAGCTATTCATGATCAGTGTGCCAGATACGGAAAAGATGGCGATTATATAGATTATGTAAAAGGTGCAAATATTGGCGGATTTGTTAAAGTAGCTGACGCAATGATTGAACAAGGGTTGGTTTAGTTTTTAGTCATTACACTCCTAATTATATATACATTATTGTCTCCTTAATAAACCTTTAAAAGGGGAGGGAGGAGGCACTTTGTGAATATAGTTAGAAAAACTTTCATCAATTAAAGAGAATAGCAATCCTCTTCTGATATTACCTACCGCATCTTCTGTTAAATAAACCATTTTACCCAGTTTAAATATAATATTATAATATGTTATTAAATTAAATTTAAATTTCAAAAGTAAAAGGAAATCGATATGGGACAAAATTTAACCAGTAAAATACTTGATTCTGTAATATTAAATGGAGTATCCGTTGTAACATCTATTTATAAAGACAAAAAGGCAGGACTTACGGCAAGTTGGTTTGCCCAAATATCATTTTCTCCAGTACTTTTAATGATTTCAATTGCTCCACAGCGTCATACTTATTCTATAATTAAGCAAAGCAATATTTTCAATGTAAATGTACTTTCAAATAATCAGATAGATATTGCACGGCACTTTGGCCTAACATCCGGTCACACAATAGATAAATTTGAAAAGATTATGTATTCCAATGGTAAAAATGGTGCACCTGTATTACCCGACACAAAAGCACAGTTTGAATGTAACTTGCTAAACACTTATGTAGCAGGCGATCATAATATTTTAATAGGTGAAGTAACTAATTTTATCGAAGATAAAAGTAAAACACCTTTATTATTTAAAGGGACTGATTACTGGTAAAATAAAACCCTTAAGCATAACCAGCTTTAATTTAGGAATAGCACTGTGAATCATAAAAAACAACAAAAAGAAAGAAGAAAGTACGTCAGAACAAAAAATAAACGTACAAATGATATCGTTGTGCGTGAAGCTCGAAAATATATAAGAATCGGATATCATGATGATTTCGATTTTACTATCTGTTCGCGTCATGTATTAAAGGGGCACGCAAGTTCCCTTGACGTAAGTCAAAATGGTATATTATTTACGTCTGATACAGCTCCCAAGGTTAATTCCCTAATTACTATGAAACCTAATCACCAAACCCTTAGGCAATGTCTTAAAATTGAAAAACTTCTGCATGAAACAGACGGTGAAATTTTAGGCAAAGTCGTTCGTGTTCAAAAAGAACAAGGAGGGAATGGGTATCAAATAGCCGCAGTATTTTTAAAAAAAGGGATTTAGTAATTATTTCACATTTTTTCCGAAAAACAAACAATATAAAAATAAAGGAATCCAAATGTCAATATTAGAGCAGCTGAATAGTGATTTGAAAACAGCATTAAAAAACAAAGAACAATTAAAGGTATCAACTCTGCGCCTACTGCTCTCAGCAATTAACTATTACCGAATAAATTCTAAGAAAGATTCATTGACTGACGATGAGATCATGACAATAATCAGAAAACAGGCAAAACAAAGAAAAGATTCCATCGAGAGTTATCAAAAAGGCGGTCGTAATGACTTAAAAGAAAAGGAAGAAGCGGAACTTAAGATCCTTGAAATATATCTTCCAAAACAATTATCGGATGAAGACCTTCTTCAGATAGCAAAAGATGTCATTTCCGAAACAGGCGCTACTTCTAAAAAGCAAATGGGCGAAGTAATAAAAAAAATATTAGAGAAATGCAAAGGGGCTGTTGACGGTAAACGAGCAAGCCAGTGCGTACTAAATCTACTCAAATAGACGCTGTTTTTTAATATAAAAAATCTTTAGAATAAAATTACCACTATGATATAATAATTTTTAATAAATTAATTACTAAGGTAGTCAACGGATTGCATTTAAAATTTAAAAAGGTATAAATAAAAATGGATTTTTACGAGTTTAAGAAATTAAATATTTCTGAAATTGAAAAATGGAAGAATATAAAATTAACGGAAGAAGATATTATACAGTGGAAAAAACAAGGCAATTTTGTAGATAAATTATATGAATTAAAGATGAAAAAACTTTATCTCGAATATTTAAAATTAAAGTACAAAATATGATTTCAACATTAGATGATTTCAAAGATTATAACCCTATTGATGAGGCTGAGAATATTTTACGCAAATTAGCCTAAAATCATCTTTTTAAAAAATCCAAACATCATAAACTAACCCAAAAAATAGGATATAAAAACAATGAGCGAATATATTCGAAATCAATATCCTCGTAAGGAAAGAAGACGCTTTTTACGATTACCCTTTCAAAAAAACATTAAATATAGGATTTGTTATGACAAGTTTACTTCAGAATCAATAGAAGGGGATAGCCAAAATATCAGTACTGGCGGTATATTATTTAAAACAAAATGGCCGCCTCCATCAATGTCAATTATAGCCATAGATCTTAATATAAGTAAGTTTCGTGAATATATTAAGAATGAGAAACTAGAAAATGATATAAATATTAATAATCTTTATATACAAAATGGTCAGTTGTATGGAGAGGTTGTCCGTATTAAAGAGTATCCCGAAAGTGGCTATTATGATGTAGCTTTAAAACTCATTCCCAAAAAAGATAAGAAGTAATATCTAATATTTCAGCGTCTTCGTCATAAATTTATTATCTGCATTCTCCCTTATTCAATTAGTTTACATAATATACATTATAGGACGTTAATAATCATAAAATAAATCCTTTGTTTTCCTTAAGCCCACATAACACATTACCAGTCCTTAGTACTTTTACGTGCATTAGGTCCAACATAAACTGGTGTACGTAAATCATTTTGTTCTCTTTCTTGTTGTTGAAGTGCATTTAATATCCTCATAGCTTCATCTTTAGTTTTCTCATCAGGCGTTGCTATATCAGCCGCTGAAATCTGTGCTTTTTGTTCGTTATGTATAGGAGTACCGTCTTGGGGTTTTTGTTCTTCCTTAGGCTTATCTTGATCTTCAGATGTCATTTCTCCTTGCATTTCGCTTTCTGATTCTTTCTCACCGCCTTTATCTTCAAAATCTTCATCTTTCTCCTTTAATTCATCTGAAGGTTCCTCGTCTGCCTCTTTATCTTGCTTTTGTTTTTCTTCTATTTTTTGTTCTAATTTTTCATAATATTTATCCAGCAATTTACGATGTTCACCTATTTCGTCTTGTTTTTCCTCAAGTTTCCCTTTAATTTCTTCAAGTTTTTTTAATTCTTCTTCTAATTGCTCCTTTGTAAGCTCATTAAGAATATCATTAAACAGCTCATCCATCTGCTCCATAAATTCCATTTGTTTTTTTACTTGGTTTATTTCTTCAATTTTCTTCTTAATTTCATTTAATTTGTCCATTAATTCCTGTTTCATGGAATCATCTAATTCATTTTGGATTTTTTCTTCTATATTACGTTTCTGTCTATCAAGCTCATCTAATCTGCTTTTGAGTGTCTTTTCTTGTTCGTTATTTTTTCTTTTTTGTTTTTCTAAATTTTTATTTTCTTCTTCTTTAATATCTTCATATTTCTTTTCAACTTCATCCATTAATTGCTCTAACCGCTTAATTTGCTCATCAATTTTTCTCTGATTTTCTGGGGTTTCGGTTTCTCTCAACTCCTCAAGCTGTTTCTTTTGTTCTTCGAGTCTATTTTTTTCTTCATCAATCGATTTTATTATACCTTGAATCTTTTTTTCGTTTATTAATTTTTCCTCTAATTGTTCTATTTGTTGTTTTGATTGTTCAATTTCATTTTTTATGTCTTTTAACTCTTTTTCTAATCTTTCTCTTTTTTCTCCAGTTTCTTGTTGCATCAACTCTTTTATTTCTTCTTTTTTCATCTTAAGCTCATCATTTTTTTCTTCAAGTTCTTTTTTCTTCATCTCAAGATGTTCAATATACTGACTACGTTGCTTCTCGCGATTCACTCTATCCAGTTCCCTCTGTCTTTGGCTTTTCTTTATATTTTGTCTAGTTTGCTCAAGTTGCTGCTTTGTTTTTTCTATTTGTTCTTGAATTTTTTCCTTATTTTCTGGCTCTGCCTGATTTACTTGTTCTTCTAGCTGTTTAAGTTTATTTTCAAGCTCGTCTTTCTCTCTTTGAAGTTGTCTTGAATACGAATTGAGCTTTTCATTTTGTTTTATTTGTTCGTCCCTCATTTTTTGAATTTTTTGCCTGATCTGCTCCAGTTGTTTATTTAATTCTTCTTTTTTGTTTTTCTCCTCATTCTGTTTCACTTCATCGCCTTCGGCTTTCTCTATACTTTCATTTTTTTCTTCTATTTGTTCCTCAATCGACTCCTCCTGCTGTTCTAACTCTCTGATTTCTTGATCAAAATACATATCTTTTAAAAGTTTTTGTTGATCTTTCAATTCTTCTTGTTCATTAAATTGCTCTTCCTGCTGTTTAAGGAGTTGCTCCTGCTGATCATGTAGAGATTTTGTCTGTTGTTTGCCGCGTTTCTTCTTTTGTTTACCTTTAGTAAGTTTATTTTGCATTTCTTTTTTTATTTCTTCTTTTTTTTCTTCCTCTATTTCTTTTTGTTCAATTAAATCATCCATCAATACTTCCTGTTGATTTTCAATATTCTCATACTGCTTCTCTAAACTCTCCTTTTGTTCATCTAATTCCCCAATTTGCTGCTCTAGATTCTCAAGTTCTTTACCTAGCTCATTCTTATCTTCATATTTCCTTAACTCTTCTTGTTGTTTTTCCAACTTTTGCTGACTTTTATTCATCCTCTCTTGTTCCTCTTCTAGTTTTTCTTGTAACTCTAAATATTTATCTCGATCTTGCTCTATTTGCTGTTCTAATTCATCAATATAATTATCAATCAAGTCACGGTGTTGCCTAATATCATCTTGGTTTTCTTGTAATTTATCATTTTGTTCTTCAAGTTGTTTGATATATTCATCAATTTCTTGCTCTTGTATTTTCTGCTCATTTTTTTGTTTATTTTCAATTTCTTTAATTTCAGTTTCACTTCTTTCAATTTCGTCATTTAAATCATTAATTTGTTCATCGAATTCTCTTCGTTTATCATCATCCCACTCATTCTCTAGCCTATCTTCAATCTGTTCTTTTTGTTTCTTTAGATTTTCTATTTTATTTTTCAAAGATTCCTTTATTTTATTATTATTTATTTCACGTTCCTCTTTCTCAGTAATTTCCTGCTCTTCTAGTTGTTGTTTTTTCTGTAAGTTTTCTTCTTTTAATAAATCCAACCTGTCTATCTGCTCCTCAATCTTCTTTCTTTCGAGAGGTTCTCTCTCTATCATTTCTTTTAGTTCATCCTTTTGTTCTTCAATCCTTTTTATTTCATCATTAATTATTTTTTCTTGATTTATTTTCTCTTTTTCGTTTTTAAGTTGCTCCTCGATTTGTTTTTTATGCGAAATTGACTGAGAAATTTTATATTCCAAATCATCTATTTCATCCATTAATTCTTCTTTTTTATCGCCTGATTCAAGTTGTAATAACTTCTCATTTTCACCTTTTTTTCTTTCCAATTCAACTTGTTCTTCATCAAGCTGATCAATTTCTTTCTCAAGTTGTTGAATATTAAATTCCATTTGCTGAGTACGTATTTTATCTTCTTCTATACGTAATTTATTCATAAATTCGACTTCGTTCCTAGCCTTTTCAATATCCTCTTTTACGTCATCTATTTTATTTTGTAATTCATCTTTCTTCTCTGAATCAGCCGATACCATTTCTTCTTCAAGTTCATTTTTTTCTTTCTGTAGTGTTTCCATTTGATTTTTAAGTTTTTTCTCTTCATCCTGTCGTTGTTTGTATGTCTCTTGTTGTGTTTTGTTTATATATTCAATCTGCTGTTTAATTTCGTCTAATTCTTCATTTAGCCGTTCTATTTCATTTTCTCTTTTCTGTTTTAACTTACTTTCTTTTATTCCCCTATCCTGTATCTGTTTATCCAAACCTTTAATAGTCTTTTCTGTTTGTTCCAACTCTTGTCTTAATTCTTTTCTTCCATCTTCTGGAGTCTGCTCTATAATCTGCTCAAGTTGTTCTTTCCTTTGCTCTAGACGCTGTTTTTGAAGATTGTCTAAAATTTCCTGCTGTTTTTGTTGCTGCATCTGAGTTGGTGTTTTCTTAAACTCATATTCCTCCTCATCCATTCTTGATATCTGTTCTTTTATTTCTTCTCTTTGATTCTCCAAATGACTTATGCGTTGTTCAAAATACATCTCTTTCAAAATCTGTTGTTGCATACGTAACTGATCTTGTTGTTCTATTTGTTTTTTCTGTTGCTGTCTTAATTCCTCTTGTTGTTCATTTAACGTCTGAATCCGGCTTTTTCCAAGCTTCTTCGTTTGTTTTCCCCGGGTTTTTTGTTTTTGTTTTTCAACTTTAAGCTCCTCTTCAAATTCTTCTTCAATATCTTTTTCTGTCTGTTCCTGAATATCTTGATCTTCTTTATCTAAATAGTCATCAAATTTAAAGTCTTGCTCTGTTAACTCTTTAACATCTAAATCAATACCTTTTTCCTTTTTATACTCTTCGCCATTCTCTTCTTTATGCTCTTCCTGCATTTTTTCCGAGCTTCCTTTTTCCTCATCTTCTCCAATGATGGTATAATATTTACCGGTAGCTTCTGCCATTTCCGTTAATATTTCTTTTTGTTTATCAATATACTCTTTTTGTTTCTCAATACACTTTTCTTGTTCCCCAAGATTCTCTTCTTGTAATTTTAACTTACCTACCCGTAATTCCGTGGCCTTTTCATTACTAGGAGTGACAATTTTATCTTGCTCCTTTTCAAGTTGTTCCTGTTTTTCCTCTAAGATTTTCTGTTCCTTTTTAAGTTCGTGTAATATTTGCAAAAACATATCTTGATCGTCAAGGCTGCCTTTTATACTTTTATCTTCTTTGTCTTTTTGTTCAATAGAACTCTTGGTTGATTCGTAATTTTTGTCAATTTTCTTCTTTTTGCTGAGCAAAAACTCATAATTATATTTTGTATCCACATCCGCTGAATTTAAACCTAAACTTTTTTTATACGAGTCAAGTGCAGCATTAAAATCACCTGTACGATAAAAACAGTTGCCCAAATTATATAAAATTTTAGCAATAAATATTTCATCATCACTATTATCGAGGGCTTTATTATATTCACCTATTGCCTCATAATAATTACTCTTTTTATATAAAGTATTCGCAATATTATAACTAATAAAACAATTTCCGGGCGCCTCAGCCTCTGCATCCCTATAAAGAGCAAGTGCTTCATTATATCTGCCTTTTTTATATAATAAATTTGCATTTTTATTTAAAGATGATGTTCTGTTGATAAAACCACATAAAAACAATGGAAATGAAACTACAATAAAAATATGTAATAATAACTTCATAATCACACCTGTATCTTTTTAATTCTTTTCCTTTCACCTATCATAAGTTCTATAACGAGAATTACGAACGCTAAAAGGATGAATATTTGAAAATGATCCTCTTTTTCTACAACCATTTTTTCTTCAAATTCTCTTTTATCAATTTTTTCTATATGATTCATGACAACATCAAGTTCTTTATCCGAAGTCGTTGCTTGATAATAAAGCCCGTCGGTCATATTAGCAATCTGAAATAAATTTTTTTCTTCTAAACGGCTAAAAATTAGATTTCCGTCATTATCTTTTTTGTATCCAGCTAGAACACCTCTTTTATTTTTTAATGGTATCGGGCCACCATCAGATGTACCCATACCTACAGCATATATGCGAATCCCAAGTTTTTTAACCTTATTCAAGTTTTCATCAATTTTACCTACATGATCTTCACCGTCTGAGAAAATAATCATTACATTATATTTCTCATCACTTTCTTTAAAAGATGATATACCGGTTAGGATTGCCTGCATAAGGTCTGTACCTTTATCTTGAAAAAAGTCAACATTGACTGAATCAAGAAAAAGCCTAAAAGCCGAATAATCAAGCGTTAATGGACATTTAAGGAAACTATCTCCTGCAAACACAACAAGCCCTACCCTGTCACCCTTTAATTTCTTTATTATGCTATGTATCTGTAATTTTGCTTTCTCGATACGATTTGGTTTTATATCCTCAACAAGCATGCTTCTAGAAGTATCTAGCAAAAACATTATATCAACGCCTTTTCTTGAAAATTTTCTCTTTTCCTTTCCCCATTGAGGTTGTGCTAAAGCTATTACAATCAAAACAACTGCAAGTACATATAAAAAAACGCGTTGCTTAAATTTAGTCTTAGAATAATTGAGAGAGATCTTATTAAAAGTTTCAGGTTGGGCAAAATGCCCCATAATACGTTTTTTACGCTTACTTGTAATATATAAGAATATCAAAATAAGCGGAATAAGCCATAACAGCACCAAATGTATAGGATTATATAATTGCATTTTATATAAGAAATATACACCCAAATTAAGGAATTTTCAAAAATGTAACGTTTGTCATAAAAAGTTCAATTAACAAGAACATAAGTGCCGGGTATAGAACATAATGGAATAATTCATAAAAGCTTTCATATTCCTTAACTTTAATCTCAGTTTTTTCAAGTTGGTCGATTTTTTCATATATTTGTTTCAAAGATAACTGATCCCGGGCTCTAAAATACTGTCCCCCCGTTAAATCTGCTATTTTAATAAGCGTATCTTCATCTATTTTGACCTCAATATTAGTATAACGTCTGCCAAATATTGGATCATCAACAGGATATGGTACTAACCCTCCCTTCCCTACTCCAATGGTATATATCTTTATTCCTAATGTTTTTGCAAGTTTAGCAGCTGTAATAGGATCTATTTGCCCGGCGTTGTTTTCTCCATCCGTGATTACAATAATCACCTTACTTTTAGCCTTACTATCGCGTAATCTATTCACAGCATTTGCAATGGCAAGACCAATGGCAGTTCCGTCCTTGATAAGTCCAATTTGAATCTCGTCTAATATGTTTAAAATAACATCATAATCTAACGTTAGAGGGCATTGTGTGAAACTTTGTTTTGCAAATACCACAAGTCCTATACGATCATGTTCACGGCCTATTATAAATTTTTTTGCTTCTTCCTTAGCAACTTCAAGACGATTTGCCGGCTGAAAATCTTCCGCCTTCATTGAACCAGAAATATCCAATGCAAGAATAATATCTATTCCTTCTGTTTCATACTCTTTCTCAGCATTGCTAAGCTGTGGCCTTGATAAAGCAGTTATTAAAAAAAATAACGCCATTAAGCGAATTAAAACGGGTAAATTTTTAGAAATATAATTTCCAGTCGGTTTTGACTGCATAAGAAACTTAAACGAAGAAAATCTTATGCTACTCTTTTTTTTAAATTTAACAATAAACAAATATAAAAATGGCAGAATCAGGGCTAATAATAAATACTGTGGGTTTTCAAATGTTATATTCATAAATCTTATAATATATTAATACAGGTAAAAACTATTCATTCTTGTCTTCTTCATTGTCAGCGCGGGAATTCTCAATAATTTCTTTTGTCAATCTAAAATGATTAAGAATATCACTAACTTGAGGACGGTATTTAGCGAATTTAACCATATCACACATAGTCAAAATAGACTGTATATCTTGCCTTATTTGATCAGAAATATTTGTCTTCTTAATAAGATTAACCATTTCAAAAGTTGTTTGATCAAGAGTATCTAAATTAAAACTTCTCGATATGTACTTTTTAACAATCTCAGAAATACGCGAATAATAATTCTTTTCCATCCTGCCGTCATATACAACTTTAGCATGGGGCAATGCATCCAGCTCGCTTAACGCTTCTTCATGCGGCAGTAAATATTTACTTAAACCTTGCTTATTTTGATTTTTTTTATCTAAAACATTTTTTTTAACTAATACCAAAGTAAGTGTAAAAACAACAAGAAGTAAAATTGTAAGCAATAAAAAATATAAATAATTAGCCTTTAGAGCCTCAACATCCTTTATCTCTTTTATATCCTCTTTTACATCTTCCTCTCCTGTAATACTTTCAACTGTAATATATAAATCATTTGCATAAATTTCTTTCTCTTCTCCACCAGGGGCTCTATATTTAACTAATGGTCCTTCAATTATATATTCACCTAATTTAAAAATTGAAATCAAGAATTTAAAACTATTAACTGCATTTCCTTCTTCATTAATAAATTCATCAAGTTCCTTTTTTTTATTCAATTCGAAATCTCCCCAAGACACGGGTTCAACAGGAGTGATAATTTTAATCTCAGGATCATGTGATATTGAAACGGTATATGTGACTTTATCACCAATAGTAATAAAAGCTTTGTCAACTTCAGCAGTAACATTTATATTATCTGTGCCGGCATAACATATGCTAAAGGGTAATAAAATGTTGATTATTATCAATGAAAAATATTTCATCGTCTCTTCTCTCTAATTTGAAAAAAATTTCTTAAGGGCTTAACATATGACTCATTAATGTTTATATCAATTTTGTCAATTCCTTTTGATTTAAAAAATGAATCTGCCTTTTGTATATATTGTGCTGCATTTTGTTTATATCTTTCTCGAAACTTACTATTGTTTGTATTTATAAATAATGTACGTCCAGTTTCTGGATCCTCTAGCTCTATATATCCAACCGAAGGAATGTCTCTTTCCCTAGGGTCAAAAATATTTATAGCAATTACGTCATGATAGCGGGCAAGTATCTTTAATGATTGTTCATATCCATCATCAAAAAAATCTGAAATTAAAAAAATTACAGCTCTCCGTGTTAAGAACCTATTTAATGTTTCAAGTCCCAGCCGTATATTTGTTCCTTTGCTTTCCGGCTCATAATATAGTATTTCTCTTATGACTCTCAAAACATGTTTAGACCCTTTCTTTACAGGAATGTTTTTTTCAATCTTATCGGAAAATATTAAAAGACCTATTTTATCGTTGTTTTTGACTGCGGAAAAAGCTAGCAGTGCACAAATTTCAGCTGCAATTTCTGATTTAAGTTTCTTCCCGCTGCCGAAATGAAAAGAAGATGAAACGTCAACAGCAAATATAACAGTAAGTTCACGCTCTTCATGGAATATTTTAACATAGGGGTCTCCAGTCCTTGCAGTTACATTCCAATCAATTGTACGTATATCATCGCCGGGATAATATTCTCTGACTTCGGAAAACTCTATACCATGACCTTTAAAAACTGATTCATATTGTCCTCCGAAAGTTGAATCAACCAGACGTGTCGTACGGATTTCAATATTCTTTACTTGTTTATAAATTTCTTTGGGTATCATAAATGAGCGCATAACTTACGCTTTTTTTAAAAGCGTAAGTTATCTGCGCGAATTTATCCCCGCATATTCGTTTTGTGTAACAAAACGGCGGGAATTCGGTTAAAATTTATAACTATTTGTTTTTTTATTTTATCTTCTAATTTCAACTTATAACTTTCATCCTTAGTTCGGCCTTACATTTTACGTTCACTACGTTCAGTAAATTGTGGCCTCACTAAGGTACTTCAACCTCATCGAATATTTTCTTTGTAATATCCTCTGATGTAAGTTCCTCGGCTTCGGCTTCATAAGTAACTATTATTCTATGCCTTAAAATGTCCATTCCAATTTGTTTTATATCATCTGGAATAACATATCCACGTCCTTTTAAAAAAGCATGCGCTTTTGAAGCAATTGATAAATAAATACTTGCTCGAGGTGACGCTCCATATGCAATTAATGGTTTTAGGTCAGGCAAATTAAAACTTTCAGGACTTCGGCTGGCAAATACAATATTAATTATATAATTTTTGATTTTCTCATCAATATATATAGAATTGACTGTTTCTCGTACACGAAGTATGTCTTCTTTATTAATAACAGGATTAATATTAGGCAATTTTCCTGATTCCATCCTCTCTAATATTTGCTTTTCTTCGACTTTTGTTGGGTATGTCACTTTTAATTTAAGCATAAAACGGTCAATTTGAGCTTCCGGCAGAGGATATGTACCCTCCTGCTCTATTGGATTTTGCGTTGCCAGTACTAAAAATGGCTCTTCTAAAGGGAAAGTCGTATCACTAATAGATACCTGCCTCTCCTGCATAGCTTCAAGCAATGCACTTTGTACTTTTGATGGAGCGCGATTAATTTCATCAGCAAGTATTATATTTGCAAATATAGGACCTTTTTTAGTACTGAATGTACCCTCCTTTGGATTATAAATTAATGTACCTAACAAGTCAGCTGGCAACAAATCTGGTGTAAATTGTATCCTTTGAAATTTAGAACCTATAGCCTGTGATAATGTTTTAACCGACATTGTCTTAGCAAGGCCAGGAACACCTTCAATTAATATATGTCCATTCGACAATATACCTATAAGTAACCTTTCTAAAAGATATTTTTGACCGACAATAATCTTATTTAATTCCCCAAACATTTTTTCAACAAACACATATTCTTGTTTTACTTTCTCATTAATAGCTTTAATTGCATTATCCATTTGCCATTCTCCTTTTTAAATATTTTATTTGGCAATGTTTAGATTATTCTTTTCCCTTGGATAAAATTTATGACTCCTTGTAATAAAGACTCTATTTCACCTCGTTCACATTTATAACCAGCAAAATTAACCTTTTCGTAAAGCTCAAATATATTTTTAAACATTAACTTATTATTGCTGGACAAATCATCGATCTCTTGAATTTTATCTATAATATTTCCTTCATCGTTTAATGAATATTCTTCTTTGAGATAATCATATAATATTTCGGATAACTTTGTAAAAAATGCTTTTCCGTCACCTTGAGAAATAACAGGCTTTAATTCATCAAGTTTCTTAGATATTTGTTCGATTTTAATATTAATATCCGGCTGTTTTCCCTCAACTTTTTTCTTCCTTTTTGGTAATGATATATCACGCGATACAATTAAAATTAATATTAATATTGCACCTAATAACAATGCAGAAACTATCATTTTGGTATTGTTATCCCACTGAATATCTACTATTGGTAATACGCTTTCCGGTATAGTAACTACATAAGGAGAAGGACTTCCTTTTCTATAAAATTCACATTTAAAGGATTCAATCGTACCCGCACCGGCATCAAGTCCTCTCAAACTATAGCTAATAATTTTTTTATACAGAGCACCCTCCCCTTTTTCTTCCCTTACTGTAGATATCGATACATTTTCTAAAATTAAATTTATTAGCTTAAGCTTAGATGGCTTAATACGATACAAGTCTTCACTACCTAACCAGCTTAACACGAGTTTTACATCAATTATCTGACCCCGTACAACCGTATCTGACTCTGCATAAAATTGTATATTTACCTTACCCTCCTTTTTGGGAAAATGCTTAATGATCTTCCCTTCTTTAACATCAGGATATTCTATAGTTATAATACGTTCCCTTTCGAAAAGTATTTTTCGTGAAGCATACGATAATGTATTAAAAAAAGCAAATACAATAAAAAAGACTGTACAAATAAGAATTATATTGTTAATTTTTTTTCTCTTATAATGCATAATATACAATTGTAAATTATTCTTAACACTTCTTCAATATAAAAAAGGGGTTAGGAAATTTCCTAACCCCTTTTAAATTATATAAGCTTACTTACAATATTATTTACTTTTTGTTTTCTTTATCGTCATCCATCACCTCATAGTCTGCGTCAACAACATCATCTTTCTTATCACTTTGCGTTTTATCTCCCGACTGTTGCTGGCCTTGTCCCCCAGGTGATCCTTGTGACCCTTTACTTTTAGCAGCTTCTTCGTACATTTTTTGTGCTAATGTATGCGATGCTTGTGTAATTGATTCAACAGCTTTATTCATCTCATCGATATTATCTGACTTTAATGCTTCTTTTGCATTCTTTACTACTTCCTCTACTCTCTTTTTCTCATCGTCACTTATCTTGTCACCATGTTCTTTTAAATTCTTATCAGTCTGATATATCAAATTATCAAGATTATTTCTTGCTTGAATCAATTCATGCTTTTTCTTATCTTCTTCAGCATGATCTTCGGCCTCTTTAACTAGATTTTCCACCTCATCTTTTGATAACCCAGAAGATGACTCAATGCGTATCTTTTGTTCCTTTCCAGTGGCAAGGTCTTTGGCCGAAACATGTACTATACCGTTTGCATCGATATCAAATGTAACTTCAATCTGAGGTATTCCTCTGGGTGCTGGCGGTATTCCAATGAGATCAAATCGTCCCAAAGTACGATTATCTGCAGCCATCTCTCGCTCACCCTGTAATACATGTATACTAACAGCTGTTTGATTATCAGCTGCTGTTGAAAATATCTCACTTTTTTTAGTAGGTATTGTAGTATTTCGTTCAATAAGCTTTGTCATTACGCTCCCTAGAGTCTCTATACCTAGAGACAAGGGCGTGACATCAAGCAATAGTACATCCTTAACGTCACCTGTAAGAACTCCAGCCTGTATAGCTGCACCGAGTGCGACAACTTCATCAGGATTTACACCCTTATGAGGTTCTTTTCCAAACAATTTTTTAACACTATCTTGAACTGCAGGCATACGGGTCTGACCTCCAACAAGTATAATTTCGTTTATATCCGAGGCAGAAAGCCCTGCATCTCTGATAGCCTGCTCGCATGGTTGGACAGTTTTTTCAACAAGATCACTTACAAGTTGTTCTAATTTAGAACGGGTAAAAGTTATATTTAAATGTTTAGGACCGTCCTGGTTTGCTGTAATAAATGGCAGGTTAATTTCGGTCTCCATAGATGTAGAAAGTTCACATTTAGCTTTCTCAGCAGCTTCTTTTAACCTCTGCAATGCCATTTTATCTTTAGATAGGTCAATACCTTCACTTTTTTTAAACTCATCT
>Ga0164318_10001236_pt1 | contig 22374 bp, 23 predicted proteins | sample GuaBasSedimGuay9_FD_113734 | JGI IMG/M metagenome (GOLD analysis project Ga0164318, IMG submission 113734) | Subseafloor sediment microbial communities from Guaymas Basin, Gulf of California, Mexico - Guay9, Core 4571-4, 0-3 cm | ecosystem: Environmental > Aquatic > Marine > Hydrothermal vents... | reverse complement strand
GCCTGTTTGGGTTTGACCACGCAGAGTATAAAAAAAATGATCAGTGAATCACTGCATTCCAAAATAACAATTCAAAATCAGACTCCCCGATATTTAGATCAGGTTCTATAGTCTTGAACTCTTTATAATAAAATAAAACCTCCTCTGACATTTCTTCAACTGAAAAAAAATCACCATAACCCAACAAATTAGCCAAATCAAAAACAACAGGCACCAAATAATTATTTTCTGTATCAATAAGCATTATCTGCTTATCAGAAATCAGCCAGTTTTCAGGATGCGCATCCTTATTATAACGCCACAAACCATCATTCTGTTCGAATAAATCAATAAGAAATGCGTAACCTTTCTTTAAACTCTCTTTAACCTGATTCAATTTTGCATAACAATTATCCATCTTTTTTTCTAGAGCTAAAGCAATATCAAGTTTTCCTAAACGACTTCGTTCTATTGGAAAACTTGTGTGCACTCTTGACAAAATATTTAGAATTTCCCTAATGTAAGATTTATTGCCTTCTTTTAAATAGTTTAATAAGCTTTCTCCACTAAGATAAGACATAACATAAACAAAATTTTCCCCAGCATACCTCTCTTTCGAAACAAATAAAGGGGTTGGAGTGACCAAATTTAAATTCTCAGAGAAAAATTTTGCGGTTTCAGCTTCAGCAACCAAGTCATCAAGGTTTCTGGACTCTTTAAAAACCAAACTTTTCTTCAAAAATTCACTCCTCGGCAATACTTTCACAACATTTTTCGTTTCACCCATCCTCTCCCACTCTGGAAAATCCTCAGTCAATTCCAACAAATTCTTCCACTTCATCTCAGATAAAGAACTCCTTAAGGCTTCTGAAAAAAATGCATCTGCAACACAAACTTCCAGCTTGGCAGGATGATCAACCTTAGTTGCAAATTCTGATGCAAGAGTTGTAAACCACAATGACCTTTCTGGACGACTCATAAATAGTTCAGAAAGCGCTAAAGAAAAATATCTTCCCATGAACCTTCTATTTGCTTCAAGAGATAACTCCCCATCTTTGATTAATAAAGAAGTTGTCCATTTAAATAAGCTCGACATTTTTAGTTTTTTCCCATCAATTTTCGATAAAAAATCCCTCAATCTCATAAAAGCATTTTCCCAATCCTCCTCGAGAAATCTTTCCGAGACTTCACTCGCAAATGAAGTTAGGCTGTTAAATCTCTTGTAAACTTTAGCAAATTTTTTTGCTTTATTTGACTCATCAGGAGAAGGAGATAAAATAATCTCCAACAGAGAAGGTTTTACTTTAATAATTTGATAATCTGATGGGAGTGATTTTTTGATATTTCCTAACGAAATATTAGAGATTATCTTATCCATTATCTCTTTATCTCCTTTTTGATTCTTAGACCACCATTTATCTTCAGGTTTTTCTAAGTAACGATTCCTAAAAAAATAGCTATGCGTTGAGGTAATTCTCCAAAAAAATACATCAAAAACAAGTCAAAGAAAATTTTAACGAAACTTTTAGAGGCTAAGTTAAACTCTTTATTCATGTCGCAATTCAAAAAAGTGATATAGTTTTTAACAAAATCAGGACCAAATAGCACAGCACCAAATAGTGAACCTGCAAAACCTGTTAAAGTAGGGTGTTTCATTATGTACTGACCAACTTTTTTCAAAAAGCCAATAAATATCACCCTTAGCTTTTAGACATTATGAAAGCTCTTAAACACTGATTTGTGGCAAGTATAATCCATAACAAGCAGACCTGTCAAAATCCTTAAAATAAATCCTGAAATAAACCAAATCAGCATAGTTTTCATTATCTTCAACCCAAGCAGTCCAGCTCAGCTTTTCATCATCCTCAGGCAACCAATCATTATAACATAAAGTGATGTTCTGTTGAAAAGGACAATAAGCGGCGATATTCCTCAAAACAGGAAAAATTACGTCAGGATAATAATCTAATTCGTTATCTTTCTTAATAGTGAAAGCAGGTCTGAAAGAAAACTCACTCCCAGTCAATCTATTCTCAAAAACACCCAAATCAAAAACAATCTCTTTCAAAGGAATCCCTCTAATGACTGACTTATTGACATAAAGCTCAAAAGGAATGAAAAACAACAACTGATGAATGCCGCTTTCTTTGTTCAACTTATAAATCTCTTGAGAAAAAAACTTATTCAAACATTTGGTTACGTCAGGCAAACACAAATCATGAGGGTAATCTCTAGAGTTCAGGATAGCACAACCTTGCATCCAACCACCACAAGCATCTTTTTCAAAACCACCCCTTCCATCCACAATTTGCATAGTAGTATCAAAAGCATCTTCTGCATTAGCATCAATCACAGAAAAAACGCTGTTCTTTTCAGAATCTGCCTGAAACAAAGGAAGCTGCATATTACCAATAACCCTCCCTACAGAAGAGTGCTGGTTATTGATCGCCATAAGAACAAAAATTAGACTAATAATTAAAGAAACAACGAAAAACTCCGGAAACCCAATACCTGCTTTCTTATTCTTGAACATTTTTTACCTTTTCACATTTATATTTATTACATCTAAAAACATCAAATTGATATAAAACAACTCATCAGACAAAGGAACTTTATGCTTATAAAACAATCCATTCTTAAAACCAAAAGCATCCATCAGCTCAAAAGACGGTTTTTTAGGAAGTGAAGACTGAGGAATAATAAAACAACCAATAGCGTCCTTAAGAACATCCACTTTACAAGATTTGATTGAAATCCCATCAGGCAAAAACTGCTTGACTACAGAGATACAAACTACCTTAAGCTTGTCCTTCTCAGCCTTAAGTTCAGGCGGCGTTTTGTCTTCTTCGGGCTCAAGCTCAAAATGAAATTTATCATGCAACTTCCTAAGATTATCCAAAAAGACACCAAAAGATTCTCCGTCAATCTTCTGACTGACAATATCCTGCCAGATTATTTTACTTAAAGCAGAACTCACCAAAACATTTGTTTTAGCTTCATTTGCATCCTTAAAAGTCTTCAAAGCAACGATAAGGATCAGCAAACAAAGTACCATAATGAAGAACGCAAACAACATCTTCATCGGAGACACTCCTGGCGCCTGAGCTTTTTTATTTAACATCATACACCTTTGGCAAAGCCATCTCAAACAAAACAGTGCCGCACCTACCTTCTAAACAATTAACTTTTCTTTTTGTGCTAATCAGATAATGATCTCCAAAAGGAGACGTCCTTTTAGCAAGCAAAAACAAATCCTTATTAAAAACATCCTCTTTACCATCAAAAAATATCCTGTAAGCAACATCCTTTCCAGAAACAATGAAATAATCACTAACCTTAAGTTTGAAATCATCCTTTGTTCTCAAAGTCATAGGATAAACCCTTAAAGTAAAAGGATCTGTGTACGAAATCTTATTCTCAAAACCAGCTCTTGTAATGAAACCCTCAAGAGAACTCACTCGTACTGTGTTATCAGAAGCAGTATTAGCAGTCAACATAAAAACAGAAGCATAAACTACACAAAAGATAATGAAAGGAAAATACAAAGTTCTATAAGCTTGAGCTTTCTTAGACATTCCTCAATCCCTCCATGATAGCTTTAACAATGAGTTGTTTCTTCAGGATCAGGCCATCATTTCCATCACCAATCTCCAACAACACAGCAGGCTTATCAATATTAAGCACTTGCTTATAATCATCTTCTGGGATCAATTTAAAATTAACAGGAATTATCGCAAAATTAAGCTCATCATCTTTTGAAGGAAACATCTTGGCGAAGCCATTCAAAACCCTGCAAGCCAAAGCAACACTCTCTTTTGAAGGATTCACATAAGCCTTAACAGTATTCTCTTGATCACCAACATGGATTGAAACCAACGCATCAGCATTCTCAGCCAAAGCCATTCTTTCACCCAATGAAACAAAAGAATCCTGAAGCCTTGAGCCAACCTTCCTTGTGCTAATAAAACTAAAAGAATCCGCAGACTGCTGCAACAAAGAAGCAATGCGCAAAGTCAACAAACTCTCAGAAATATTGTTAATAATTTTTCCTTTATCACTTTTTTGAGAACCTTCATCAAAGCCTTTGCCAGGATCTATTACAATTGTTGATAAACTCAAATCAATATCAGGGCAAGTGAACAAATTATTCTGAGAAACAAACTTATCAGAAAAACTCAACAAATCACCATTCTTAACCAGATAAACATGCCTAACACCTGAAAACTTATTTAACTGCGTCTTTATATAAGGGCTTCCAGAATAAGGAAAACTAACAGTGATATGGCCCTTAGACAACTTCACAACATTACTTCCAATAACCACATCAACATCAAAAGGAAAATAAAAATCAACAAAAGAATTAACATCATCAGGCAAAGCAAGCAAAGACTCAATCTCAAAAGCAAGATCAACAACAAGAGTCTTCAAAGCCAGCTCATCAGAAGAATTAATCTTATACGCATTATAAAGCATAACACCAGCAATAATCAAAACAGCTAACAAAATGAAAATAGTATACAAAGTTAATGTTGTGCCTCCTTTCTTGTTTAGCATTTTATCAAATTTAACTAGGGCGCTACCATAATTATCCTCCCAGACTCTGCAACATAAAACCTTAACGCATTTGAATCAGTCTCATAGTTATGCCGCCTTTTTACATCATGAAAAATACCCTCAGAAGATTCAGAATAAAAAACAGGTGTTTCTTTTAATAAACTAATCGCAATACCTTGCGTCCCCTCAACACAAGGTTTTTTAGAAGGCTTTCCTTTAGGACAAACAGGAAAATCCAATTTTGTGAGTCCAGAATCAATATTTTTTCTGGTTGGTGAAGTTGAGAACTCAACCTCAATAAAAGGCCCTTCTTCTCCATCTATTTCAGCGCTCAAAAAAAAATATTGCCAACTCTCAACTTCACCAATAGCGGGAATCATAGTAAAATCACCTGGCTTTTTGAGAGTATCTTCTAACCTGTGAGCAATCATATCAGCTTCACCCTGAGCAAGATTAGCTGGCTTGGTAAAAAACATAGAAAAGAAAATAAAAACAATCACCAACAAAACAATCAAACCAGGAACATGCAAAATAACTTTACCCAGTTCTTTCATAGAAAAAGTCATTCGCTAAACCTCACAACAATACGGCTTGTTTTCCTTACCTTTTTCTTTGCCGCAATCAGCCCATTCACCACTAATAGACCTAACTTCTTTACCAGGAGGACAACTACTCATACATTTACGACCTTTCAAAAAACCCTCACACTTATCCAAACCCTCAGAAATCCTCTCATACTTCTCAGCGCCCTTAGTCATCTGAGTCTTAAAAAAGACAATAGAAATAATCAAAACAGCCAGACTAATTACGAAGAAAATTATTATATTAATAGCCAAAGTCGCTTTTTTATTTTTCATTATTTTCACCTCAAAACTTATTTACCCATTATAAACATCCCCTCTTGGGGTGTGTGCTGGACTCCAGTCTTCTTTAGCAGTACTTAAGCATTCTCCAAAAGGAGCTATATAAACATCCTGATCATTATCACAACAAATTTCAATAAGGGGGATTGAATAAGCTCCATCTTTTTCAATACGATCAAAGGTAGGTTTACCTGTCATTGCATTGCGAGGAGTCACAAAAAACAAATCATCTTTATTAGGCAAACCATCACCTAAATATTGCTTGAGATCTTCCTTCAACTCAAGAAAAGTCTTACCAACAGAAATCTCTTCAGCAGAGATATAATTACAAAAAGTAACTTCCTTTGTCTTTAGACAAGTATTATAACAATCAATAACCGCTCCATAAATAACATAAGTAGTATCATCAGTCCATTCCCCATCATCACTTGGCAAAAACAATTGCCTGCCAAAATAACTGCCTTCCTCAAGCCTTGGCTCAGACCTCTCCTGTTCTGAAGTGTTCACTGCCTTTTCCAAACCCTTCTCAGCAGTCTCCAAACCTTTCTCAGCAGCCTTCCTAAGCAAACCAGGCTGAATAAACAAAATAGTTATAACAATAACTAAAAAAACCAAGGCTAAAATCAAAGTCACCACACTCACTCCTTTTTTCATAATATCCTACCACTAATTATTTTAGCAATCTTGCCAGACTTAATAGCATAATAAATCAAGAAAATCAATAAAGCTAAACTTAAAATAATCATCACAATAGTCCAAATAGATGAATCAGCTTTTTTCATGTTCCTAAAATACCTCCTTCACAAGGCTTATGAACCCTGCCAAAATAATCCTTTTCAGAAGTTAAATATTGAGAAGGCAAGAACTCAATCCAATTCTTCTGATGCTCAAGCGTAACACCTTCTCCAAAATCAATATCCACAGGAGTTTTGGTCATAACATAAATAATAGCATATTCTGAAAAAGGATCAATTTTATAAGGTACTTCAACCAAAGGATAAAACTGATATTTATTATTAATCCAATCATAATAAGTCTTAGTCTCCTTACCTTTACCTCTTGTTTCTGCGCGCATGAATGCACCTAAAGAACCAATATAATCCTCGGCAGCAATAAAAGGCCTTTTTGGTTGGCCAATCTTTTCTAAAATTTTTTTAGCATCCTTGAACTTAATCAAAGAACATAACAAACAAACCCGATCACTAGCCAACAACTCAATCGTGTTTATAGTTCCAAAAACAGCCTTAAACGCCCAACAATTAAACAACTGATCAGCAATAATCTTATCCAAAGCCCACTCCCACCTACTACCCTCACTCTCTGTATCAAAGAATTGCAAAACCTCAGCATATTTCTCAGGATCAGCCTTATACCTCTTAAAAGCCTTTTCAGCATCGTCAAGGTATTCCTTAACTATCTTCTCATCAATAGTCAAAATTTTTGCTCTGCATTTAGGAGGAGTCTTTGGAACAGATAAACCAAAAGTCACCTTATTCTTAACAGACAACAAATACAACTGCAAACCACAAACACCTGCTTCTCCACTCTCTTTAGCTTTAATAGTCATAGGATACGCGACAGAATAAAGAATAATAATAAAAGCAGCAATAACCGTAATCATTCCAACCAAAGTCTTGAAAGCCATTTTCACGATATAAACTTAACAACTAATGCAAACAATAAAATACCTATTATAATCACCAAGAGCAACTTTGCCAAAGACTCAAAACCAATACTGCCATCCTTCATTTAACAGACCCCTCTTTACAACATATCTTATTGACCCCTGTGTCCTTAAAACTACCATAAATAATATCACACTCAGTCCCAAAAGGCATAGGAACTCCTCCTGCTTTCGCACAAGTGCTTTCTTCAACCTCCTTTAAACCCTTACCAGCTGACTTAGTCTTTTGCACAACCATGGCAATCAAAATCACCAAAATAATTAAGCCTAATAAAATTAAAATAATAGTGGAAACTGGCAAACCCTGGCCCTTTTTCATATTAATCAGCCTGTTGCAACACAACAAGCATCACACTTATAATCAGCAATATCAGCACTCTTTGGCGTGCCTCTGGCAATATAGGTGCCGCTAAGTTCTGTCTCAAAATCTGGATTGCATTCACCATCGGCCCTGACAACAAACTGAGCAGAAGGAGCTGCATTAATCGGCTTAGCCCTAACAACACACTTACCAGCACACTCGCCAGTAATCCTGCCAAACTTGCCCATCTGGCCACCAAAAATAGCTGCAATAACAACCAAAACAAGAATCCCTAAAGCAGCAATAATAATCACAGTAATAGGCAAACCCTGACCTCTTCTCATGATGTTACACCTCTCTTAAGTTTTAGAAGTAATTAAGACTATAAGTTTTTAAATGTTACGTCACAAAGCAAGGCTGATTTAAATAAGCAAAAGTTTATAGCAAAAGAGTCATGAGATGAATAAGAGCGCACTGTTTGCGAATAAGGAACAATACAACAGCAAAAAAATTCTTTAGTTGAACAAGAGGCGTCCTGCAAAATGCGTTAAGCAGAATCAGATGACTCTTAAGTTGGGTAAGCGGTTGCGAGGTAATGTGACCAGCAGAAGAAGTGGAAAACTCCTTAGCTAAAATTTTAGGCGTGCTGTTTGCACGCAATTAATACAAAAAAAAACAAGAGATAAAACAGATTTTATGTTAAAAATCAGCCAACAACAAGATCAATCAAATCAGGATCAGCCAAAAAAGCCTCCCTTTTGATATCATCCAAGACATAATGCACTTCCTTGGCTTTAATAGAAAAACTCTCATCCAAATCCTCAAGAAACTCCTCAAGATGATTCAAATCCCTAAAAAGACACTCTAACATCACATCCCAACCATTGTTGATCTTAAACAAATTATTCACATTAGCGCTGGCAATGAGCTTCTTAAAAAGAGCATCCTTCTCAGCCTTCTTGACTTTCAACAACAAAAAAGCCTTCAAATTAAAACCAAAAGCAGAAAAATCAACCAACACAGCATGCCTTAAGATCCTGCCATTAAAACCAGACCTTAACTTATGGAAAATGGTGGAGACTGGCACACCAGTCCTCTTAGAAAGCTTAGTCAAACTCATCCGGGCATCCTGCCTCAAATGCCCCAACAAAAGGAGATCTTTCTTATCCATAATTCTCACCTCAAACAAACTTAAAGGAAAGAAAAACCTTAAACTTAATCCTTATAAGGTATAAGGCAAGTTAATCCAGATTAAGGTAATCCTGCAGATACTTAAAAGCATCCTCTAAAGCAGAATAAGAGCTCTTGTTAAAAGAATAGAAATTCCTGAATTCATCCCTGATCACATCAAATGACGAAAGAGCATTCTCAACCAAATGAAGCCTCTCAGAATGTAAAGAAGACCGCTCAGGGCTGGACCAAGCAGAACACAAGAAAAAAGACCTATGAAGGACTGCGTTCCAGAACAAAAGATTAAAATTACTCAAATCAACAAGTTTTCCCCAGTCAGCCTGTTTCATCAAATCATGATAAATCTTATTATAGCCTTCAACCTCGCTTACACTGAAAGAAGAACCATAACCTAACAAATTAGCCAAGTCAAAAACAACAGGAGACAAATAAGTGTTCTCAGTATCAATAACAACAACATCATTATTATCAGTTATAAGCCAGTTCTCTGGGTGAGCATCCTTATTATAACGCCACAAAGACTTAAACTTGCTGAAAAGATCAACCAAAAGACCATAACCCTCCTTAAAATTCTTCGCAGCATCATGAGAAATGCCCAAATAAGGATTATTAACCCTCTTTTCAAGAGCCTGAGCAAGATCCAACTTACCATAACGCACATTCTCAACAGGAAACACATCATGAATCCTAAAAAGAGTCCTGACAACCTTGTTAAGAACATCCCTCTCAGCTTTTTGTTTTGAGAAAAAATGCTTAAAAAAATCCTTAAGAGAACCCCTTTGTTTTTGGTTTTCTTTCTTCAAGTAATCAAGAAGAGTCATCCCACTAACAAAAGCCTGAACATAAGAATAAAACCCCTCTTCATCAGGCTCTTGAGAGATGTAAAGCGGTTGAGAAGTGGGAATCTCATGCTCATTAAAAAAAGAAGCAGCCTCTGCCTCAGACACCAAATCATCCAAAGAATCAGACAACTTAAACACCAAAGAGTTCTTCAAAAACTCACTCTTATTAATGACCTTGACCAAACCCTTAGTCTCACCAACCCTCTCCCAATAAGGAATCTCCTTGGACAAATCAAGAACATCCTTCCATTTCTCCTCAGATAAAGAACTGCCCAAAGCCTCTGTGAAAAAAGCATCAAGAACAGACACCTCAAGTTTTGAAGGAGAATCAATCTCTTTAGCAAACTCAGAAGCAAAAGTGGAATACCAAAGAGCTTTATCTCTCTTATTAAGAATGAGATTTGCAGTAGCTAAAATGAAATAAGTGTTAAATGAACGGGAATTTCTAATCGATCGTGCTTTGTTCAAACCGTAATACAAAGGAAATACCAACCAATAAAGCGCACTTAATTTAATCTTGCTATTTCTTGACGCTAAGAAAGCTTTCTTCAACATGAGAAAAGACTCGTCAACCTTTCCAGAAATCATTTTAAAACTGGCCTCATTTATAAAATGGATGAATTCCCTATCAGGTTTCACTTTTACTCTTTTGTAAATCCTTTTTAGAAAAGGAAATAACGTTTCAGAGTATGTATGGAACAAATCTGTTAAAGAAGATGGACTTTTTTGAACAGAAGAATAAACAACCTCTTTAAGAGACTCTTTCAATGTTTTTCGATCAATCCTCTTTGCAACAACTCTTTTTTTCTTTGAATCTCCTTTTTGATACCCTGTAAGTTCATCCTTATACAAAAAAGAATCTAAAATATATGAACTAAAAGTAATGCCCATACCCCACGCTCCCGCAACTATTGCAGGAACAATAACCCCCATCAGCTTAGCTTTTTGTACAGGAAAATCTTCCCCTGACAAAAAAGACTCCAAATAATACGCTTTGTAAACAATCTGTCGCCAATGATTATTTACAAATAGATAAGCTAAAAGAGACGACATTATGAAAGTCCGATCAGGATCTTTCGCTAAAAAATGCAAAAACTTAAAATTCCAAACCATAAAAAAAAACAAGGAAGTAAGATTTTTATATCTTTTTCTCTTTTCAAGAATATATGAAGCGCAAAGCAATACAACTTGCTGAGAAGACAATGGTGGTCAGCCTGCCACAAGAATGGGTGAAAGAATGGGAAATACAAAAAGGAGACGAACTGAACATTGAACCAAAAGGTTCTTCCTTAATCATTTCCACACAAAACAAAAGAAAAAAACTAACAACAACAATAAACATCACAAACTCAACAGAAAGAGTCATCAGGTGGTGGCTTAGCTCCTTGCACAAGAAAGGATATGATGAGATTGAGATATTCTACAAAAAAGAACAACTCCCCCTGCTCATGGAACTGACAAGAGACCTGATGCTTGGATTCACAATAGTTGAGCAGACAGAAAAAAGATGCATCCTAAGAGCAATATCACAAGCAGACGAACAAAGCTTTAACAATGTCATGAGAAGAGCATTCCAAGTCACACTAACAATGGGAGATTCTCTTGTTGAAGCGTTATCAAAAAAAGAACTTGACGAAACAGAGCTCAACCAAATAAAACAGATGGAAAAGACCAACAACCAACTGACAAACTTCTGCCAAAGAGTCATCAACAAAAGAGGCTTATCAGATCCTGTAAAGAACAGCTTCTATTACACAATAAATTGGAACTTAGAGAAAATAGCTGATGAGTACAAATATATCATAGAACACATCATCAAAGAAAAAATCAAAACAAGCAAAGAAACAATTGAACTTATAAAAGAAGCAAACGAACTATTAAGAGGATTCTACGAATTCTTCTATGAGAAAAAACAAGAAAAAATCAACAAACTACAAATAAAGAAAAAAGAACTGAAAGAGAAAATAAAAGAATCTGTCAAGAAAGAAGGCAAAGAATCATTAATTCTAAGTCAATTACTCTGCTTGACAGACAAGATAAGCGATTTCTCAGCATCAATGATCGCAATACACACAGAAACATGAGCGCAAGAATACAACCAAACAAGCTGAAATTTCAGTGACAAATATCCAACTTCAGATAAATCACACCATTGTTAAAAACCAACGGCCTCGTCTTGCTCTCAAACTCGCCGCTACAAGGCTCTCCGAAAACAAAATCCTCCAAAGAATCAGGGGTGTTGCCCTCACGATCGCTGATAGTAAAATAAAACTTAACACCCCTCTCTGAGAACACAACATCCAATAAATTACTAATCAAAAACCTTGCCTGACCGCAAGAATCCCTTTCACCACAAACAATAGCGCTGTTGCCATGGGTTTCAGCACAATCCTGCAAAAGCTCGCCCACAGACCTGCCCCTGCAATCAGAATCAGACTTTACCAAAGTGCTCAAAAAATTAGCAGCAAAAAAACCCTCCTGCTCATAACGCACTTCCTTGCCGATTGGCTTAGAAAAAATAACAATAGCAATCAAAATACCAACAGAAATCAGCAACACAATCAAAACCAAACCTAACATCTCTGACTGAGCCTTACGCATACTTAATCAACTCCGACAAACCAAAATAATACCTTGACAAGACAGGATCATACACCAAAACAGGCATAGTCTTCCTGACCAAAGACTTAAACTCCACAGGGTGAACATCATAAAGAGTAAAATTCCGCTCTAAAGGAAAAACAACCTTCACGCTGATGACAGCATCACCAAACAAAGGATAATAAAACTCCTGAGCAGACTCGGACTTCGTCAAATTAGAAAAAGCTTGCAACTTAAACAAATCAAAACAATTAATGGTGTGAGCTGAAGCAAAAGAACAATCAAGCTCAGGCAAAGACTGCAATTTGACCAAAGCTCTCAAAGCCTCAGAATCCTCAAAAACAACCCTGTCCTTCTTAAGCTTTGAATTCTGCATACCAAAATAAACAGAGCTCCCAATAACCATCAAAATAAAGAAAACTATCAAAACAGCCACACTCTCCAAAACCCTCATCTGCGCTTTCTTCATCGTATTCAACAACCTAAAACAACTCAGGACAAGACCGCTCAATAAGCTGATCATTCCTGACAACCAAACTATCCCTGACGGAATTGATCCTTGAAATTGAGGAAAACAAATCATCATCACTCAAGCCAACAACATTCTCTGTTATTAAATCATCCAACTCATCCACAGGATAAGCACACTCAAGACCCATCTCATCAGTCTTCTCAGCCAAAAACATTGCACGATCACTAAAAACCTTCGCAACAAGATTAAGCCTCTGCAAAGCAGACTTCAACCCACAAACAAACATATTCTTATCAGCAGAAAACATCGCCGCAAGAATCCAAGTGATATCCGCAGGATACTTGATGAAATCATAAGGAACCAAAGAAGATCCTTGTACATCATAAAAAGCCAGGACTTGAGGATTGATTGATAATAACTCAATATTTTTACCTTGAAAAGCAGAGGGAATGAAAGGCCTTGAATTGCCAACAAAGAACACTTTAGTCAAATCAGAACCATCAAAGGAAACGCTGTTAAACTCAGCAAAAGACATCTGCTCAAAAATAATATTATCAGGAATAATCTCTGCCAGCTTATCCTTAAGATCCTTCGCAAAAGGACTATCATCAAAAACAAAAATCTTCCTAGTCTCAGGATCAGAAACAAAAATAAGATTCACGACCCTAAAAGGAACCTTCCAAGGAAGACTCCAAACAATAACCTCTGGAGCTTTCACTTCATCCTCTGAAAAAATAATATTATTGCCAAAAGACTTCCTCGCAGAGCCAGACTGAACGAAACAATCACACGTTCCTGTGCAAGAAAAACCCAAACCATTCTTAGGAAGAGGGATCACCTGACTCGTCCCTTCACCTGCCCCAGCCATCTCAAAAATAGCATCCATGCTCTGAACCAAAGACAAAGACAGCTTCTCATCACTCAAAGCCTTCTGCTTTCCTGCAACAGAAAAAAAGAAAACAAGAATAATCCCTCCAGCAATGAGAATAAAAAGCCAATGAAACTGCAAAGCAAAACCCTTATTATCTATCATCTTTCTGACACCCAACGATCAATATCAACATGATCCCCCCTGCCAGTAAGCTTAACGTCAACCAAACCACCAACAGCAGGAATACAAACAAAACCAGAAACAACATTGATGCGCTTAACAGACAAATCAAGGAGACGAGGAACACTAAAAACATTAGCAGAACCTGCCTGACAAGCTCTTACTGCCCAATCCAAAGATCTCCCTCTTGAAGACTTCAAACCAGGAGAACCACAATCATCAAAATCAAAAAAACAAATCTCCTCAATACCTTTAGGAACCCTCAAACTAAGTTTTCTGACACTCCCATAAGCAGGATAAACTGATTCGACTGCAGAATCCAAATCAGACCTGATTTCAGCCAAACCAATATCAGAAGAACTCTTCAAAAGACCTGAAATAGACTTATAACCAAAACCCAAAATCAAGACAAAAATCAAACCCGCAATAATAAAAGCAAGAACCTGCCCTGGAAGAAGCCCTTTCTTAAACCCCACACTCACCCCCTCCTCTTCTTTTTCTTCTCTTCAACATCCTTCTTAAGCTTCTTAAGCTTCTGAAAGACCTTATCATTAGACTTAGGAATCTTCTGCTTCAACTGCCTAAGAGCCTTCTTCTCCTCATCACCCTTAAATCTTGACCTCAACTGCTCAAAAATCTCCTCTTGCTTCTTCTTTTTACCCTTAATCTCAACCCAACCAGATTCAGGAGCTTCCTTGGCAAACTTCCTGAGCCTGGAAGATAATTCCTCAAGCTTCTCTTTTGCAGAGGGCTTTTTGGGAACAACAGGCTTAGCTCTTATAGGAGGTAAATGATGGGAAGGCAACCGAGGCCCAACACTTGGCTTAGCAGCAGGCAACCTCTGCATCTTAGGAACTTTTGGCTTGAATTTAGGCAAAACAATCGGCTTTAAAGCCCCTTTCTCAACCAAATAATTATACAATAAATAACCGCCCACACCAAGACCTGCAAGCAATAAAATGATCAGGAAAAACCACAAAACACCATGACCCTTCTTCTCCTTAACCTCCTCAACACCCCTCTGAGAAGAACTGCAACCATACTCATCGACACTCTCACCAGAAGGAGTATCAGGACAGAAATCGTCATTATCAGGAACCCCATCATTGTCACTATCAACAACTTCAACAACAGGAGCTTCGCGCGTCTCAGAACAGACAGAATCAATACACTCCAAACCAGAATCACAATCAACATCAACCTCACAAGACTTTCCTAAAGCGCAAGGAGCACAAGGACCACCACAATCAACATCAGTCTCACCCGCACTCAACAAACCATCCTCACAAGACGGAACAGCCCTGCAAGTGCCAGTTGAGCCATCACAATAACCAGACGCACAATCAGCATCAACATAACAGTCTAAGCCATCCTCACAGGCAATACAAGAACCACCACAATCAACATCAGTCTCATCACCATCCTTCACACCATCATCACACAAAGAGACCGGCTCAACGCAAACACTCCCATTACACAAACCAGAAGCGCAATCAGAATCCACAACACAAGACAATCCAAGAGCGCAAGGAGCACAAGGACCACCACAATCAACATCAGTCTCATTCCCATCAGTAACATTATTACTGCAACTTTCCGGCTCTGCACTGAAATTAACAAAAACACCATCACTAGACAGAGGAAGACTCTCCCAACCAGCATTATCAACAGCTTTAACATCCACTTCATATTTCTTATTATTCTCTAAAGAAATATTCTCAATGTAATGAAAACTCCCATCAACAACAAGACTCTCAACCCAATCAGAAACAAGCTCACCAGTCAAAGACTCAACAACACTAACCAAATAATAAGAAATACCAGATCCAGAATCATTACCCAAAAAAGCAACACCTAAACGATCCTTAAAGAAAGAAACCTCAGGATCAGCCAAAGCAGAAGAATCATTCACCCACAACATCTCTGGAGGAGTCTGATCAACAACAATTGTTACAGGCAGTATCGCCGAGCTCTCCCCAGTCAAAGCAACAGAGCATCTGACAAAGAATTTATAACGGCCATCATCATCAACAACACGCTCCATAGAATGAACATAGCCAGGCCTGCAATCACCAAAACAATCATGAATATTAAAAGAGTCATTTCCAAGATAACATAATGATCTCTTATTAGTCTCGACACCAATAACAAAATCAGAATCATTAAAGACGCGGTCAGTAACAACATTCACCTGCAAAGGCAAAGATAAATTAATCGAGAACGTTATTTCAGCAGTATCAGAGACCACGCCAGCAGGACTCTTACAAGCAACAAAAAAGTTATGCTCCTTGATTTCGTCAACAACAACAATAGTTGAGTGGACATTCTTAGGCATACTACCAGAAGCCTCGAACGAAGACTCCATCAAATCAAAATTATCAGTCAAACGACTATACTTACAGAAGGAAGGCTTGTCAGTCTCAACCTTAAGCTTTGTCGAGAAAGTTCCAGGATTCACAATAGACTCTTCAGAAATCACACTTGGAAAAGCATAAGCCTTAACAATCTTAGGAGGAGCTGAATCAACAAATAAATCAAACTCAGCAAACTGAAAATCATCACCATTCTTACAGAAAATGTATAAAGGATGAGCGCCGCCGCCATAAGGAATCGTCAAAGCAGAAGTCTCATGAACATAACCATCAACGCTGCCTGCTTTGGGAAAATCTGTGAATGTCGTTTCATCAACAGAAGGCATAGCCGGAAGATTAAAAGCATACCTGCATTCATCACCATTTCCAAAATACTTTATGCCTGTCTCAAACTTCACATTAAAAGTCTGCACATCAGAATAACCAAAATCAGGCTCTTTCAAAACAATAAAATCATCAACACCAACAGAAAACCTGGATTCTTTAGCAATAGGAAAACCCCTCAAGTCCTCTGCCTCAACAAACAACTTATAGACACCACGATCCAATCCAGTAAAACTTGCTGAATAAAGACGCCTATCAGAAGTGCTGAAGTCAGCCAGAATATCCTCAACAGACTCATTCAAAACAAAAGGATTCCCAGAAGACAAATGAGTGAGCAATACCGCCCTCAAATCAGCTTGCTTATTGAATGACAAATTGATAGTGACATCTCTTGAAGGAACAATCTCCCCATCATCAGGAGAAATAACTAAAGAAGCCAAAGACGTATCAATAGAGATTGTGAACAACAAATCAGAAACAATACCTTTCCTGTTCTTTACTTTAACAAATAACCTGAAATAATCCTCAGACAAGGAACGATCAAACTTGATAGAGCGATCAAAATCAAAACCAGAATCTGCAATAGGTTGAGCAGGAGAATTACTTAATGAAGCATGAACAATCTCTGTCGGCTCATCAAAGAATAAAGTGATAACAGGCTCTGACAAACTAGAGAATAAAGTGGAACCAAACAATCTTCCCCCAGAAATCTTCACGTCCAGCAGAGTCGGCCCTTGACAATCCTTGCACGCATCAAAAACAACACTCTTAACAACCTCAGGATTGTTATACTTATCTTTAGAATAAAACAACAAAGTATTAGGCCCTTCTGACAAATCAGCTAACTTAGTCCTGCCATCTTTTAATTCAAGGTTTTTCAGAATCAACCTATTAGTGCTGACCCTTAAAGGAAAATTCCCCGCATCAGAACAAGAATTAGCGCTTGTTTTAAGGCATAAGAAAGTCTCATAACCTTCGCTGCCTGCGTAATTCTTGACAGTATCTGTTTTGTTCAATTTATCCATGATAACAATATTCAAGAAATCAGTCTGATTCTTGCCAGCAGGAATGACAGAAGTCAAAGGAGGAAAATAATCTGCCTCACAAGCAACATCACCTAAAGGGCAATCAGCCCAATCAGAACCTGCATTACCATCAGCATTCTTCCTGAACTTATGAGTTTCAGGGTCTAATTGGCAAACACCAATATGACAAGGATCATAACTTGAGATGTTAAAGGAATTATCAGAATTCAACCTAATGCCAGGAGATGGCGGAGTGAACTGCAATTCAGAATAATGCAAACAAGTTGCATCATCACAAGACAACACTTTATTATAATCCTTCCAGTAAACACACCCAAAATCAGGAACAGACAAAGCACTCGCTTTTGCTTCAGAACAAGAATCAAAAACCTGACTGAAAGCATCCTTATTAGGAGCAACAGCAGAGCCAGCTAAACCACAAAACTCACAATTACTCTTTTTTTTATTGACACAAACACCAAAACCCAAACTATGAGTTGTGCTATGCCATTCACAATTACCAACCCCACAAGAATCAGCCTCACAAGCAGACTGCGACTTATAATCATAACATTCCATACCCTGAACACAAGGATAACAAGCATCAACAACAGACTTAGACTTATCAAAGAAACAATAAGCAGGCATATTATTCTCAAAAAGACAATCATTCTTATCAGAAAACAACTCAAAAAAACCACTGATATTACAAGCACTTGGCGCTATGCAAAAAGCCTCACCAGAACTGTTAATAGCACAAACATCTGGAGAAGTACAAGAATGAGCCAAAACGAGCTCATTAGAGTCAGAACAATAAAAAGCCTTATTGAACCTGCTGGCAAAAGCAGAAGCAACAGATGAATTGAAATTCAACCTAAAAGAAGCACCAGATGTTGTTCCATAACCTTTATCCTTCAAATAATCCTCAAACTTGCTATAAAAAATATTATTCAAACAAAAAACAGGCAAACTATTATGCCAGCACTCTAAATCACCAAGGTTAGCTGAAGCAGTCTTAGCAATGCTAGTTCCTTCAGGAATATAAACAGCCTTGACATCATATAAATAATCAGTATTCCACTTCAAATCAGGACTGTCATCAACAAAAAAATCACCATGCACTTCAGCAACAAAATCAAAAGTCGTTGAAGACCCTCCCCTATTGCGCCAAACCTCAAAATAAGCAGGAGGACATTCTTCGCTGAATTCTAACCTAAACTTCTTCTCACCTTTAATAGGTGTGATAGTTACTGCCTTTGGTGGAGGAATATAACCTGGAGAACCGCAAACCACAGTCTTAGGTGAGGGCGCAGTACAATCAGAAGGACAAGTAACAGGCTCATCACCCTCACAAACATTATCGCCGCAAACAGGCACTCTAGGAGCAAACAATTTAGCCTGACAAAAATCATCACAACTTGTTCCAAAACGATCAGGCAAACCAAGAAAAATAAAGCCTTTGTTCTGACATGAACTCTCATCAACCAAACTTCCGCTAAAAGTGACAGGATCACAACAACAACCATAATTCTGAGCATGAACAACCTGAGATAAAAAGATAACACTAAAGACTAAAAAAAACAAGCCAAAAAACTTCAACAAACCATCATCCCTCATCTTCTAACACACCCGACAACATGAACATTTTTCAACACTTGAAAATCACCACCACCATTCCCATCACTAACCTGAATCTTAACGTCACCCCCATTATCCTTAATAAAAAGCTCCTCAGGATCTGCGCTGAAAGCCAAAACATCCTCATCAGGATCAGAAGCATTAAGGTTGATTACAAGATTCTGCTCACCAGGACAAGGATCATCAAAAATCAATTTATTACCCTCAACCTTAATCTTGGTGGGAATTTCTGAACCATCATCCTTAAAGACAACATGAAACTCCAAATCAGACTCTGGAATTTTAACAAACCACAAAGCAGGATCCCTATTCTCTCTGGCAAAAACAAACCCAAAATCTTTCCCAAAAACACTAGATAAATGATCAGTAACATTTATTACAGAAAAACCATTAAAACGAATAACGTCAATATCCAAACCATCAACAAAAGGAACATAAGAAATATCGCTGATATCCTTATTGACCATCTGCTCAACAGAATAATAAACACTTGAAAGCCTGACAGGCAGCTTAACAGAAAAAGAATCAGTCACTAACTTGCTAGATGCAACAGAAGACTTCAAAGGCCACTTCAGCTTAACAGTCGTAAAACGTTCTTGATTGATAAAAGAAAAATTCTGAGTCAAAACAGAAACAACAGGCTCGGATAAAGGAGAAACAACAATCCCTAACCTTCTAAAAGAATCAAAATTGTTCACACAAGACTTCAATTTCCTGACAATATCATTCTCAAGACGAGACTTAGCCTCTTCAAAAGACAGCAAATTAGAATCACCAAAATAACCATTGAAAACAACTTCGTTAGAGCCTGGCTTAAAAGGAAAATAAACCCAAGGATACTTAGGAGGAAGATGATAATACCAACACACGCCACCATTACAACCAACATCATGGGATGGCGTAGATTCAAGAACAACAAACTCCCTGCCATCAGGAGCAGTTAAAGCCCTAACATTCTCCCTAGAAACAAAACCAGCATTCAACCCGAACAATTTAAAAGACGATTCACTGGCTTGCTTCAAACACCCTACAACAAAACCACTAATATCAACCTTAACAAGCCTTGGCTTAGTGATGAAAAAACTTGTTGCGTAAAGAGTAATACCTACTGCAATCAGCATTACAAGACCAATAATGATAAACAAAGTCACTTGAGCCCTCATCTTAACCTCACCTTCGCAGTCAAACCCCTCCAAAAATCAGTCAAAGGAGGCAAAGCAACAGAAAACCATCTTGATGAATTAGTGATATCAAACGCAGCCAAATAAAAATGATCTGCAACAGGCTGATCACCACAATTAACACCCCTAAAAGAGTCGGTAAAATCATCACATGGACTAACTCCAAGATTAACACCCTTAAAATCAATACCTAAATAATTAATCCCAGCGACAGTCTTATTAGTCTCAAGAAAAGAAAAGATTTCCTTTATGCCCTTCTTAACAAAAAACACCCTACTGAAAGAAGGAGACTTGAAAAAATAGTAATTAGTCGGAGCACTACCAGAGATATCATCTACATAAGATTTAATGCCCTGAAACTTATTCTCAAAAACACTTGAGCGAACACCAGGATTAATCGTTGAAAAAGTTGGTGAAAAAACAACAGCCTTAAGTTTATCATTATACCAGACATCTGAATTAGAATCCTTAAAATAAGCATCATGTTTGTTAGTGAACCCTGAGAAATCGTCAGGATCAGCGTTGAAATAACTAACAAAAGACTTGTCATCAGTCACAGGAATGTTCAAAGTAGAGCCAACCAACATATCATCACCTGCCTTAACCAAACAAACATTATTGAAACAAGGAACGTGCTTACCATTAATTTCACAATCATTATCAATCTCAGAAACATCAAGCAAAACAGCACTTGGAGAATCACAAAACAACACAAAATCACTGCCAGAACTGTTTGCAACAGAAAACATATCATCAGCAAACAAACCAGTCCTGGACGTCCAAGAACCATTATTACAAAAATGATCTAGAATTGAATCACCATCATTAATACACATAGGCCTTTCTCCAGGAAGATCATTCCAAAAAGCAACAGGATCAGTAATAGACATATTAAAAGAAGGATCAACCAAACACTGGCTAGGCTCTTGACAAAAACCCTGCCAAGCATTATCCCAATCAGACTTAGTATAACCAGAAATCCAAAAACCTTCAGAACAATAATAAAAATGATCTCCAGCGCCAACACTCGCTGAATCAGAAACACAAGCAGACCCATTCCAACACTCATCAGGCTTGCAACAAGACTCATTAACATCAGTCTGCCACAAAGTTTTTTTAAGCGTTAAATTAGTCAACTCTTCTTCTATTCCTTTAACCCAGCCATTAGGAGTGCATAAAGCAGCATGATGACCAGAATCAACATCAAGAAAAGGATCAGTGCAAACAGGATTTCCAGACATTGTTGCTGGAGTTGTTGATATTGAACCAGAAGCCATTCCAAAAATACTAGCTAAATCAGGGCAATCCACACCAGAATAAGAACAACAACAGGTTTTTCCCTTGTAAACCAACAAAGAATAATTTTCAAAAACAGTCCCGTCAGGCAAAAAAGAACTATTCCAACAAATTCCAGGAGTCTGCGATAAAGGTTCTGTAGTCCAAGGATCCTCATAAAACTCATTCTCAGTCTCACCACAACACTTGGTGCCAGTAAAGTTAAACCCCCCTGCCACGCACGCAGAAGGAGAACCATCCAAGTTCTTAACCCACGCAAAAGCAGGAAAAGCAACGTAATGATTAGAAACACCCCCATAACAATAAGTAACGTTGTTTGAGCTGATTTCACATTTTAAAGTACAATTCTGCTTATCTGAATCACACCTAATAAAATGCGTTTGATTAATATAATAATCACAAAAATTACTGCTACAATCCCAATTGTCTTTTGCTAGAAACACTGAAGAACCGTTTAACCACACAGAATCAGCACAAAAATAAGTTTTAGAATTATCAACAGGCTGCGAAAGACTTAACTTATAACCAAGCCCAACAGAATTAACAGAACTAAACGGCTGATCACCACCACACTCAGTAAGCACACCATCAAAACAAAAGTACTCATGCATAATGTTGTTTTGTTGAATAGAGAAAAAAGAATTATCAGGAATAACAGAAGAATTTTCAGCAGGAAGCGCTGATGGCTTTTGACCACAAACAAGAAATTTAGAGCCATTACTAACAATATCTGCATCAGGAAGATCAAAAATCTCACCAACATACTCCAAAGGAATCCAAACAGGGTTGTTGTTATTATCCTTAGTGCAGAAAGCATTTAAATCAGAGTCAAAATTGTCTGGCTCAACTTGCAAACCATCTCCGCAACATTTATCCTCATAAAAATCACCACCATCGTCATAACAAGCTTCAGCAATCACATAATCACATTGACCTTTAGGTTCTTTTTTGTCTAAACAAACATAAACAACAATATTCTTAAAATCACTAATAGACTCAG
>Ga0164318_10001235_pt1 | contig 22381 bp, 20 predicted proteins | sample GuaBasSedimGuay9_FD_113734 | JGI IMG/M metagenome (GOLD analysis project Ga0164318, IMG submission 113734) | Subseafloor sediment microbial communities from Guaymas Basin, Gulf of California, Mexico - Guay9, Core 4571-4, 0-3 cm | ecosystem: Environmental > Aquatic > Marine > Hydrothermal vents... | reverse complement strand
CCCGGGGCATGGGCGCCATCGATAAGCGTGGGAATGCCATAACTGTTGGCAATTTCACAGATCTTCTTTGCAGGCAGCCTTGTGCCCGTCTTATAGGTAATATGTGAGAAGACAATCAGTTTGGTATTGCTCGTTATATTGCTTTTAAACAAGTCTACAAATTCATCCTCGCTCTCGGGGAAGACGGGAATTTCCAATTCCTTGATAGTGACACCGTAGCGATCCCTGACCATGTACATGGGAGATATGCCGCCGACATGTTCATGATGTGTCGTCAATATCTCGTTTCCCGATTCAAACTTAAGCCCTCCAATGATTGTGCACATACCATCTGTTGTGTTGCGAGAAAGTACAAGCTCTTCCGGATCAGCGCCAAACTGCGGCGCAATGTATTCGATAAACTCAGCCAAATAGGGAAAATGCCCCCATTCTCCCCCCATATCCCAGGGATCCCTAGCAACAAGCTTATTATAGCGGTTATAGTTTTTCAGGACACGGCGTGGCATGGAACCGGTTGTGCCGATGTTCATATAGACCTTTTTCGGGTCTAGGATAAAGGCCTTTTGTACTTTCTTCCAAAAGCCCCAATCGTGAGACGATGATTTCCCAACAAAGGGATCCGGGGTAAGGGCCGCCCCCACCGATTTGGGGATGGCAGTCGCTACCATCCCTCCCAGTGCGGAGTAACCGGCCTGTCTCAAGAAGTCTCTTCGGTTCATACCAGTTTTATTTTCCTCAGATGTCTTATTCATAGCATCCTCCTTTCCGGTAAATTGTTAGAACATCCCCTATAAATTATACCTAAACGGAGCGTTCCAAATTTTAAAAGGTAATCAAATATCATTTATTTTTAATGAATTATCTTAATTTATATTTTTAAAATTTGAAGCCCTCCGGGATTGCCGATCTTTATCCGCCTTACATAGAAGTCCACCGAGCAATGATTCTGGCCAATTCAGCCCGTCTGATAGGTTTGGTTAAATAGTCATCCATCCCCGCCTTGATGCAGCGTTCCCGATCACCTTTCACGGCGTGGGCGGTCATGGCAATAATTGGAATATTGGGATTACGGACTGAGGATTCAGGATTGCGTATTTGACGAGTGGCCTCAAGTCCATCCATCTCGAGCATCTGCACATCCATCAGCACGAGATCATAGGGAATCATTTCGAGGGCTTTGACTGCTTCCAGGCCATTGGCGACCGCGTCGGCTCGGTAGCCCATCATCTCGAGGATCTTGAGGACAAGCGTCTGGTTTATCATATTGTCTTCGGCTAACAGGATGCGGATCTTATGCTTCCGTTCTTCAGCCATGGCGTGACGTGTAATGATCCTTTTCCATTTGGTTTCAGTCTCGGACTTCCGGCCCATCACCATCATAAGGCAATTATATAGCTGGAACCGCTTCACGGGCTTGGCCAGATATGCTGCAAATCCCATCTCCTCGAGTCTGGCGGCATCTCCCCTTTGTCCAACAGATGTCATCATTACCAGCTTGGTATCCCGGATCAAGGGATCTTCTTTGATTGTTTTACCCAAGGTTTCTCCGTCGGTTTCCGGCATGAGCATATCCAGAATAGCGATGCGGAATGGATTTCCTTCTCCCGCGGCCGCCCGAAGCTTTTCCAGGGCGGATTGGGCGTCGGCAGCCTCCTCATGCCGGCATTCCCACGAGCCGAGCATTTCCGCGAGCACCCGGCGATGGGTTGCGTTATCATCAACAGTCAGGATTCGAACTCCTCGGATTTCTTCATAGATCTCCACCTCTTTTACCCTGTCCGGTGGTTGTTTGCACAAACGGGCCGTAAACCAGAAGGTGGAACCTTTTCCTTCCTCGCTTTCAACCCCTATGTGACCTCCCATCTTTTCAACTAACTGCATAGAGATGGTCAGGCCCAAGCCCGTCCCCCCAAACCGGCGCGTTGTTGAACCGTCGGCCTGAGTAAAGGCGTCAAATATGGAGCCGAGTTTGTCTCGAGGAATCCCTATGCCAGTGTCTTTCACTGCAAAGTGCAAGGTTGCGTGGTCAGCATCCTCTTCCTGAAGGCTTACATGCAGGACCAGTTCCCCCTGGGCGGTAAACTTGATGGCATTACCAACCAGGTTGTTCAGTATCTGCCGAAGCCGTCCCGGGTCGCCTCGCAGCAGGCGTGGAACTCCGGGCTCCATCAGGCAGACCAATTCCAGGCCCTTTTCGTTGGCACGCACGGCCAAGATCTCTGTTATGTTTTCCAGGGTTGTGTCAAGATCGAAATCGAGCGATTCAAGTTCCAGCTTCCCGGCCTCTATCTTGGAAAAATCGAGGATGTCGTTGATAATCGCTAATAGTGAATCTGCGCTGGTCTTGACCATCTTGGCATATTCACGCTGTTCCTCGGTCATGTCCGTACCCAGCAGAAGGCCGATCATACCGATCACGCCGTTCATGGGAGTGCGGATCTCGTGACTCATGTTGGCCAAAAACTCACTCTTGGTCCGGCTGGCTTCTTCAGCTGCTTCCTTGGCCTTGATGAGCTCTGCTTCCACCCTTTTTCTTTCGGCGATCTCACTTTGAAGGATAACGTTTTTGCCGTGGATTGCCTCTTCCCGCTTTTCTCCCTCCTCAATCTGTGCCTTAAGGACCAGATTATGAATGTTGGCATGTAACATCAAAAAGATCAGGCCAAGAACAATTAAGGCCAGTAAACTCATGGCAATAAGAAATTGCCCGGGGGAAAGATCTCCATACATGTCTGCCTCCGGCCTGGTCCATACCATGAAGAGCGGAGATCCCGGCACAGGGACACGGATGGCAAGCATCTTCATCTTCTGTTTGGAAGGAGAAACTGAGCCTAAGGTGAACCTGGCAATACGGTTGTCCTGTAAAGACACAATAGAGGGGAAATCGGAATCGGAAACACCGACAGGTAAGATGTAATCTTTACTGTGTGCAACAGCAATATGACCGGCCGTCGATTCATTGCCAGAGCGGATAAAATAATTGTCAATGGTATTTGAGGAGAGCTGGGCGAAGATTTGTCCGGAATAGGAGCCTTTAAAAACATAGGGCACGGAAATCGCAATATACCATTTTCCGGCCTGGTTTCCCGCAATCAAAAAGGGGACCTTTATTCCCGGAGATAAATAATGCTTCCAGAACTCAGCATCTAGCCCCGTAGTTTTCTCCCCGTAAGCAGAATCCACAAGCAAATCCCCGTTTTTGTCCAAAAGAAGAAAACGATCATAGATCCTGTCCCGGCCCAACTTTCTTTTTTGTAAATAGGATTTGAACAGCTCGGATATTGTGTGCAGACCGTTCCGCAGGCCGTACGTCATGGACATGCCTAATGCCCTGTTTTCAAAAAAGGTGGAAATATCCCTGGAATCAGCTAATGACCGGAGGTCGTATCGCCGCTCCGTAAAGAAATAGCCAATTGCACCGGCCCGCTTTTGCGCTTCCTGCTGCCATTGCTGCTGCGCGGATTGCCGGAGATTTATCTGAGACCGGTAATTGGAAGCAATAATAAAGCCCATAAAAGCCAGCAACATTACGCTAACGATCACTAAGACCGCGCTTTTTTTTCCTAAGAGTGTCCTTGCGGCTTTGATTAGCGGCATACTATATTCCGGTCTTTAAAGAGGGTAAATCAAGAATGTTGTTTGCTAAGATTACCATGGCTATTTGGTCTCAGGTGTCAGAAAGCATGGTCAGTTTTTTATAGACCTCAAGATCCGCTACATTCATATAATTGCTATTGGTCACCTCGTTTACCCCTTAATTCTGAAACCTAACACCTCACACCTGAAATTTTAATCCTGACACCTTACCCCCGACATCGAAGCCACGGTTTGTCAATATGCAAGGATCAGCGTTTCCCAGCGGTCTTTAAGGAGGCTATGAATCATGCGAAGCCTTATCTTCCCTAATTTCCCTGCTTGAAAAAGTCCGGGAAATAGATAAACGCGGTCGGGTAATATTTCTTAACCAGTCGCAGATAGGTCCCATCCTTTTTGAGTTCCTGGAAAAACCGGTTAAAGGTCTCCAGAAGCAGGGGAGAATCCTTGCGGAATCCGACTCCCATTACTTGCCGCTCTGAAATCGGCCCGATTACCTTTATCTTACCGGGCCACTTGTCTAAAGCGATCAGGGCATCCGGCACATCCAAGATAGTGGCCTCGGCCTCGGCATTAATGATGGCCGGGGCCAGTTCATTAAGGGTTCCCTGAAATAGTATGGGCTTTGCTCCGGCCTCTTTAAGACCGTAAAGGGTCGGATCAAGACATGTCTTGGCCTTCCCTAACACCGTACGCCCCCTGATTGCTCCCTTTACTGCCTGAATGTCCTTTTTGATGTCACCGCCAGGTTTGATCGGCCGCAGGGATGAATCGGCACGTGCTATAAGCCATACCTGAGTGGGGAAAGTGGGCATGGAATAATTGACCACCTTTTGCCGCCAGGGGATCCGGGTAAGACCGTTGGCAATAATGTCTCCCCTGACAGGGACATGACCGAGGATTTCCACATCTTCACCCCTCGATTTGACCTTCTTCCCGGATAGATCCCCGATAACGTCTTTCCATGAAGTTTTCACATACTCATATCTTACTCCCAGGTGTTGAGCAAAAAGCTTTACCATTTCAATATCCATTCCGTCCCCGCTGCCCGTAACAAAATGAGCATAGGGGACTCCTAAGTGTCGCAAGACACCCTTATCCTTGATCTGAGAAAGATCTGTGCAAAAAGCCCGACCCGCAGAGACAATTCCCAACATTGACACAGCGCACACAAAGGTCATCAGATAGAGTAAAATCCCTTTTTTTCCGTTCATCTTGTCCTCCTTTTATTTCACATTGTTATGAATAAGAACGCCCTTTTCGAGATCCATATTATTGTTTATTTCTGGATGAGTTTAAAACTATAAGTAAATTACAAAATATGTGCCAAAAAGTCAATTGGTTGGCATATTAATTTCATATGTGGGCCATATGTAGCGAGAAAGCTTTATTCTATATGGATTCCAAGGTCTATGTTAAAATATTTGGTTTGATAGTTATTATAAAGGAAACCTTTGATAGAGTATCGATCATAAAAAAATTCACAGAGGAATGTGCACGATGCACTGTTTTTTGGGCATGAAACCCCCAAGTGTAAAATCGCACAAAAAAATAGGCTTTAATGCCTGTGCACTTTCCGTATTTGCCGTTTCCAAAGCCTTCCTCCTTTGAAAGCCGCCGCATTATTTCAGTAGGCTGTAGAAATTCATAAACGCCAAATCAAGAGGAAGTTTTGGCATATTCCAGCGATGCCCTGATAAACTCTCGGAATAAGGGATGAGGATTCATGGGCCGTGATTTGAATTCCGGGTGAAATTGGCATCCTAAAAACCAGGGATGGTCCTTGATCTCGACTATTTCCACCAGTTGCCCATCGGGCGAACTGCCGCTGATGACCAGTCCCTTTTCTTCAAGTCCTTCTCTAAAAGCATTGTTGAATTCATACCTGTGTCGGTGTCGTTCCGAGATGCTTGGAACGCCGTATGCCTTATGGGCAAGCGTACCCTTTTTTATATTACAGGGATATGCGCCAAGCCGCATTGTTCCCCCCTTGTTTGAAGTTATATCCCGCCTTTGCACGGTTCCGGTCTTGTCATCATACCATTCAACCATCAGGTATATAACAGGACAAGGTGTTCCCTCATCAAACTCCTGGCTGTGGGCACCCTCCATGCCTGCAACGTTGCGTGCAAACTCCACAACTGCCACTTGCATACCAAGGCATATGCCAAAAAACGGGAGGATGTTTTCCCTTGCATGTTTAGCAGCGCACATCTTACCTTCAATCCCTCGAGATCCAAACCCTCCCGGCACGAGTATGCCGTCAACATCAGCAAGAATTTCTCTGCAATTGTTTACGTCGATTTTTTCTGAATCGACAAACTTGATATTTACCCGACAATCATTGGGAATTCCGCCATGCCGGAGCGCTTCATTCAAACTCTTGTACGATTCAATCAGATTTACATACTTTCCGACAATTGCAATGGTAACAGATAATTTAGGTTCTTTGAGCCTCTTGACAATTTTTTCCCATTTGTCGAGTTGGGGTGCTCTTGTCCAGATATTGAGCATTTCCACAATTTTTTGATCCAGGCCTTCCTTGTGGAATACCAGGGGAACTTCATAGATACATTCCACATCTTTAGCCGTAATCACTTCATCTACGGTTACATTGCAGAAAAGGGCTATTTTTGACTTGATTTCTCTGGGCAGGTATTTGTTTGTGCGACAGAGGAGAATATCCGGTTGAATACCGATACTGCGGAGCTCCTTCACGCTGTGCTGAGTAGGCTTTGTCTTAACTTCCCCTGCCGTTGCAATATAAGGCACAAGTGTAAGATGGATATACAGGACATTCTCCTTGCCTACATCCGCTTTAAATTGCCTTATAGCTTCCAGAAAAGGGAGGCTTTCTATATCTCCCACAGTACCGCCGATTTCGACGATGACGACATCTACTGAATCCGCCACGAGTTTGATAGCATCTTTAATTTCATCTGTAATGTGGGGAATTACCTGAACAGTACCGCCCAAATAATCTCCCCTCCGTTCTTTGGTGATGACAGAATAGTAAATTTTTCCGGTGGTAAAATTGTTGTCACAACCCAAAATGGCGTTGGTAAAGCGCTCGTAATGCCCGAGATCCAGATCGGTTTCAGAACCATCATCAGTGACGTAAACTTCCCCGTGTTGGAATGGATTCATGGTTCCCGGATCAACATTGATGTATGGGTCGAGCTTCTGTATGGTTACAGTAAGCCCCCGGCTTTCCAAGAGTGCTCCGATTGCTGCAGAAGCAAGTCCCTTGCCCAGGGATGACAGCACGCCACCTGTTACAAATATAAATTTTGTTACATGATCCATATACCGCCTCACCTCCAGATTCAGGATCGCAACTTATTCATAAAGTTTCTTAAAATCCTCAATGGTCTTTTGAACTTCATTCAGATGCTTTTTATTCCCCTGGTCCTGTTCAGCAGAAGCAATCTGGGGATAGAGTGATTTAAGATGCTCGATATTAAAAAGATCATCCGGAAAAGAAGGATTCACCTTGATATTTTTCACATGAATTTCGCGTACGAGATTGCCGGTTGCAAAAAACTCAATACGCATTGGATACCAGATATGATGCACTTTGCGCCATTCAAAATACCGAACCTCGAAGTTGTTCTCCTGGCTTTGCTCGGCCTTGCCGGTCATTATCCAGCGAAAAGGTCTAAATGTGTCCTTATCCAGCCATACCTGAGGAACAGTTTCGTCCGGATATTGGGCACCCAAAATATACGCCGGTTTACCCTGAAAGCGTCCCAGACTTGAAACCGTTATATCCACACCAGGAAGGAAAGTCTTGTCTTGAAGGTTCTTCCTGAACCTAAAAAGGAGTAAGTCCTTGTAATGATCATAGCAATTTTTCGATTTATTAGAAACCGTTTCGTCAATGACCGTCAAGGCCTCGCCCTTTGATAAAACATGAATCCTGTGAACATTTTTAGACAAAGTATCCGAACGGAACATCTCCGGGAAAACATACCTCAAGGTTTCACTGAGTTTCATTCCGCTCTTTTGCGGACTATCATCATGAATGACCAGTGTCTGAGAAACCAGAAGGCTTTTGGCCTTCCCAAGATTTTGGGTCATTTGTTCCAGGAGATAGGGTCCTGGTAAGACATAGGCATTTGTAGGCGCATACAAACATGACAATAGCACAAAGCAGAGAAAAATGACCAAAAATTTGTTTGTGTATCGATGCAAAATAAAACTACAGTATTTCATCTGCAAACACGGCCCCGTCTCCGAGTTCCTCTTCAATTCTCATGAGCTGGTTATATTTTGAGACCCGATCACTGCGGGACATGGAACCGGTTTTTATCTGGCCGCCATTTACACCAACCACAAAATCTGCAATAAAAGAGTCTCCTGTTTCACCCGATCTGTGAGATATAACCGTGGTGTAACCGACCTGTTTAGCCATATCAATGGTATCGAGAGTTTCGGTAATCGTCCCGATCTGATTAAGTTTGATCAGAATCGAGTTTGCAATCCCTTTTTCAATCCCTTTACTGAATATTTTGGGATTGGTTACAAAGATATCATCGCCAACAATCTGAATTGATCCTTCCATCCGGTCGGTCATCAATTTCCATCCTGTCCAATCCTGCTCGGCAAGACCATCTTCGATACTAAGGATAGGATATTTTTCAACCAGATCTTCATAGTAATCAATAAGCTCTTCGGCATTCAGCTTTTTATTTTCTGACCTTAGGATGTATGTTCCTTTTTTGTAGAACTCGCTTGCAGCAGAATCCAGGGCAATCCCGATATCGCCTCCAGGTTTGTACCCGGCAGACTCAATTGCTCTAATAATAAATTTTATGGCTTCTTCATGGGATTCAAAGTCCGGGGCAAACCCGCCTTCATCACCCACGGCAGTGCTGAGCCCTTTGTCTTTAAGTATCTTTTTCAGGGCATGAAACGTTTCTGCTCCCATCTGTACGGCCTGAGTTATGGATTTAGCGCCCACAGGCACAATCATGAACTCCTGTATGTCAAGATTGTTGGCAGCATGCGCTCCCCCGTTTATTATGTTCATCATGGGAAGTGGAAGACATCTTACATTAATTCCTCCGAGGTATCTGTATAGAGGTAATGCATAAGCCATCGCAGCAGCCCGTGCAGCTGCCATTGATACTCCGAGAATTGCATTTGCTCCCAGCTTAGACTTGTTGGGCGTACCGTCAAGTTCAATCATGAATCTATCCAATGTAACTTGATCCGCCGCATCCATTCCCCGGACAGCAGGTCCAATTTTATCCACCACGTTTTTAACGGCAGTGACAACCCCTTTTCCGCCAAACCGCTTTGATTGCTTATTGCGGAGCTCCAGGGCTTCACGTTTTCCCGTGGAAGCGCCGGAAGGAACTGCCGCACGACCAACAGCACCGCAGGAAACAAAGACGTCTGCTTCAACTGTGGGATTACCTCTTGAATCTAGTATTTCCCTGGCTTTTATATCAATTATTTCAGTCATGTTTCACTCCTTTATTTGTTGTTTGTTTTTGTTGTGACTATTACGAATTCCCCACGTAGAATTTATCCGGCCTTTTTTATACAGTACACAAGGACCTTCTTCCCAAGGCAAACGCATTTGAATCCCACTACATAGAGAACGCTCCACGACGGCGTGTATTTCTTTCCAACCGACTGAAACACGTGCTAAAGCCCTTCAAACAGTCAGTCGGTTTCCAAGAGAAACACGCCATTGCTACGCTGCACCGAAATTAAATGCGTTTACCCTTACCCTCTTCCCTTTGCAACTTGACAAGATAAAAATAAATGTTACTCTTCTAACGATCTTATGTCAAGAAGCTGGCATATGATAACCATCTTATTTTTTAAAACTTAATATAACCGGAGGGTTGCCATACTATCATGCAAAACTCAGATTTTTATTCCGATTCACACCTTGTTGTCGCTGCGATAAGGGTTCTTACACACCGGAATTCTGCACCTCCTTCTATTGATGAGCTTTGCCGGACCATATCTTTTTCCCTGGAACAAGGCAACTTTATCTGCAAAAAGCTCAAAGATATAGGGATTATTGATGTGGTTAAAGGTGCTTTCGGGACCCGCCTTTTTATCAAAAATCATTTAAAAATAGAAGAAATCCCAAGGAACAAAAATGAAGACAAATTAGAGAAAGCCCTTAAGGAATTTCAGAATTCCAGAAAGGATTTTACCCGGGAAATAGAGTCTTTTCAAGCCAAGCAGGAAAAAAAGCAAAAGGATCTTTTTGCTGAACTTGAAAAAAAACTGAAAAAAGAATCAGACAAATAGAGGCATAAATATGCAGCAGTACGAAGAGGCAATTGAAAAATTCCGTGAAGCGGTAAAACAAACACCCGAAAATGCCGAGATATGGTGCAGTTGGGGAGTGGCCCTTGTGGAGTTGGAGCAGTTCGAAGAGGCTGTTGAGAAATTTCAGAAGGCTGTAAAACTTAAGCCGGACTTTGCGCCTGCTTTGTACGGCTGCGGCTTTGCATTGATGGCCCTCGGCCGAAAGGAAGAAGCTTCTGAGAAATTTAAAAAGGCTGAAGAAATTGCTTCCGATAGTAAAAAAAATTCAACCTAATGAGTGAGAAAATTGTAATTTCTCAATAAGTTCTGGTGTATCAAATGGTGATATTGAGCCGAATCCATAATTTATTGAGATGTTACAGAAAATCGAAGTGTATTATTTGCATGGAATTTCTCATCTTCTTAACGTTGCCATCAGCCGTTTGGGTTCCTTAAAATAACCAAATGCATCAATGATGCTTTTGCAAATAACATTTGAAGCCAGTAAGCTTTCAATGCAAGCGCCCTCTTCTTGAATCAAAGCAATTCCCAAACACGCTTCTTTTAGCATTAATCTGTCATTATTCCCGTTACCCATACAAACCGTATGGTCTTTCCCGATAGCCGCAATATACTCAAGTTTGCTATCTGCTTGACTTTGTTCAGGTATCTTTACAAGTTTGCAATTAACATTTTCTAATTCACGTTCAACAAATCCATAAGTATCAGCAGTAATTACGTGAAACTCCATATCCTCGGAAAGCTCATTAATAATTTCACGAACCCCGTCAATCAGTTTTCCGTCAACTGCAATAGTCCCATTGTAATCACACACAACATGTTTGATCTCTAATCTTATATGTCCCGGAATATCAATTATCATCATGGGTTCTTTCCTTGTGTGTACGAATATGACATGGAATACAGGGTTATCTGAGTTTTATGGTATCAAGGTATTCCTTAACACTACCGATAGTTGCAATGAACATTCTTGATCCGGTCATAATTGTGAATACATCATCTTTGTTACCGCAGGTCCTGGCAAATTCCGGTCCTATTACAACTGCGGGCTCAGGTGCGTCGGGTTTTTGGGTCATGATAGTTATATACATATCCAGACGCTCTTTTATTAATTTAAAATAATCAATATTATTGCCGATCATAAGTCCGATTGTTGTAGATATGCTCTGTGAAAATTCATGAACCGCCTGCCAGTACCTTCCTAGTAGCTGATTTTTCCGGGCACTATTTGCCAGATAATAGGATATATACCAGCCGATGCTGATGATTTTCAGTATCCGGAGTTCGTATTCAACCGTGTTCCGTTTGATGTCAGCCTCTTCCGGCAGATGTGCCATAAGCGTTTTTACATCCTCCTGGTCAATGGCAAAGTTGAACAGATCCTCTCCTGCTTTTTCAACTTCCGATCTTTTTTCTTCTAAACGATCCATTATTTACCTAAAAAGGAATATCGTCATCCTGTTTGTCCGGAAGTGAAGGCTTTGAAGATTCTGGGGTTTCTGCAGGACCAGGAGGTCTGTAGGTATCGGCATCACCTCTTGTACCCAGCATTTTCATATCGGATGCAATAATCTCAGTAGTATATCTTGTAACACCATCCTTTTCCCATGATCTCGTCTGAATTCGACCTTCAATGTAAACCTGTTTGCCCTTTGAAAGGTATTCACCGCATATTTCACCAAGTTTATGCCAGGCAACAATACGATGCCATTCTGTACGTTCTTGCATTTCTCCTGTATTTTTATCCTTCCATCTCTCAGATGTGGCTATGGTGAAATTGGCAACGGCAGTTCCATCTGGGGTATAACGAACTTCAGGATCTCTTCCAAGGTTGCCGATCAGAATTGCCTTGTTAATCATGTTTTACCTCCAATCATTTTCGAAGAAGTTATAAAATAAAATTTCTGTTTAATAGATATAAACAACCGCTTATAATGTCAAGCTAATCTGAGTGACGGCAGCAATTCTCATTTTGAAAAGATATTCCTGTGAGAGCGGCTTTCCAGCCGCGAAAAATCATGGCAAGATGCCACTCACACGGTATCATGAGAACGGCTTTCCAGCTGCAATCTTTGTGAGAACGGCTTTCCAGCCGTGAAAAATCGTGGCAAGATGCTACTCACACAGTATCTAAAAATGAACCTGGCGCCATAATGAGAGTCGCTGGAGTGATGGGATATATTCCGTGATCAGCAATTATTAAACAAGCCGGATATTTCATGTAATATTCTTATTAATCAGACATTCTCATTGACAGTAAGGTTTAACTATATAATATCAAGTAAAATAATTGACGTTAAAAAAGCTTGGTTTGTCGGAAAGGAGAAGCACAAATGATACGTTTAAAGTCGGTTGATCTTAAAAAAGAAAAAGTAGAATCACTGGTAATTCCTGTTTGTGAAGATCAAAATGTTTTTGACGACAAAATTATAATTTCTCTTATAAGAAAAGCAAAAAAAATTGGGGAGTTCAAAGGGGATAAAGATGACGAAGTTGTATTTTACAACCTTCCAGAGGTCAAAACTGAAAGAGTGATTTTTATGGGGCTTGGAAAACTTGAAAAGATCGATACAGAAGCGTTGCGTGCTACGACTGGCAAAGCAGTAAAGTCATTGATCAAGAAAAAACTTTCAAATGTCCTGATAGCTGTTCCTTTGGCTAAAGAAATCAATATGAAAATGACGTCTATTCTTGAGGCGATGCTGGAAGGCGCCTATTTAGGGAACCATCTCTTTGATAAATACAAAAAAGAAAAAAAGCATAAACCAGTTAAAAAGATCAATTTCCTTGTAAAACCTGACGAAACCAAAAAGTACGATCGATTATCGTCACGAGTTAAGACTATTTGCCAGGGAACTATTCTTGCGAGAGAATGGGTCAGTACGCCGTCTAACGACAAGAAACCCGAACATTTCACCAGGTCTATTGTTATGCTGGCCGAAAAAGAAAATCTCAAGGTAACCGTGTTGGGTGAAAAAGAATTGAAACAGAAAAAATTCGGTGCAATAATGGCAGTTGCGGCCGGAAGCCGGAGCAAGCCCAGAATGGTAATTCTGGAACATAATCCAAAGGGATCTAAAAAAATAATCGCACTTGTGGGAAAAGGCGTAACATTCGACTCGGGCGGTATCAACCTGAAGCCTTCGGCAGGTATGGAAGAAATGAAGTCGGATATGTCCGGTGCGGCTGCAGTTGCCGCCACATTGATCACCGCAGCAAAGCTCAAATCCGAATTCAGAGTTATCGGCGTCCTTCCTATTGTAGAAAATATGCCGTCAGGAAATGCCTCCCGTCCGGGAGATATTATCAAAAGTTATGATGGAAAAACCGTGGAAATTGGGAATACAGATGCTGAGGGCAGACTGATATTGATAGATGCCATCTCTTATGTGGTCGATAAATATAAACCCCACACCCTCATTGATATGGCCACGCTGACCGGAGCATGTGTTGTTGCTCTGGGAGAAAAGATCGCCGGGACTTTTTCTTTTGATGATAAATTGGCAGAAGCTATTATTTTATCCGGCCGGAATACCTATGAACGCTGTTGGCGTTTGCCGCTGCCTGAAGATTATAAAGAACTTTTTAAAAGTGATTTCGCTGATTTGAACAATATAGGCAGTACACGTTACGGCGGCGCCATCACTGCTGCTCTGTTCCTCTCGGAATTTGTTAAAGATACTCGCTGGGCACATATTGATATTGCAGGGCCGGCTTACGCCAAAAAGGAATCTGCATATTGCGGTGCCGGCGGCACAGGCTTCGGCGTCCGGCTGATTTGTGATCTGCTGGATAAGTTGTAATGATGCAAGACTTACATTCGTGTTAAGGCTGATCCTTTAGCAACGCTTTCGCAATTTCGATATCATAGGCCTGTTTTGGGTTAAAAGTCCCTCTTTTACGCATATCAGCAGCTTGTAATATGGCATCGTAGGGCATCCATCCGTGTTCCTTCCAAAGCTTGGGATCATCTTGATTCCATAGACGGAATTCAATGATGTCTGTTTCTTTTCGTATATACATACGCACCCGTTTGTTTTGGGGAAAAGGATAATAATAAAGCCCTCTTTTATCTTTCATGAATTGTTCTCCATCTCTATAAATATATCACCTTTGTATTTGTAATCTACAGAATTTCATTGAATTGGCTTGCTTAAACTCATTTAATGCCAAACAGTTATTATTCTAATTTGATATTATTGTCGTAACTTCTCAATAAGTTCTGGTTTATCAAATGGTGATACTGAGCCAAATCCATAATTTATTAAGAACTTACTTATTGTCATAATAATAGCCCAGTTTCAATATATTTCTACTGAACAGATAATTTCATAATCTTTAATTTTGATGAACTCGGAAAAAGTCCGATTTCAGACTTCGTCATTCAGCTTGAAAAAACAATCGTGACTCCTTAATTTTTGGGGGATTGCATGAAAATTGGACGCTGGCCCTCAGGTTTCACCACGCCCGATAATGTCCAAAAAAAAGACCTATTTTTCAATCATGTTACGAGACCGTCATTATTTGCTGGTAAAATTTCTTGACTTTATAAGTGACCATGTCGGTTCTGCGGAAGTTGATTATTCAATGTTCTTAAATGTGGCATAGAGGGGGAAATGATCTGATGGATAAAGACCGTCATCAATGGTATCCCTTATGACGATGCTCTCTTGTTTATGGATTTTTCCGCGATAAAGAATCCAGTCTATATAATCTCCGTTTATATTCCCTGTAAATCTATGATGGGTTCCTGGGAAGGGTTTTGTAAAAGCGTTTTTAAAATAAAATTCCTTTAGCTTCGATTTTTGACTATGGCCGGTGAAGATGTTATAGCAGGGACTAAAGGGAGTGGCATTAAAATCTCCGACCATAATTACAGGAACGTCACTCGGAAAATGCAGTAACCGATCCATAATAAGTTCAGCGCTCTTGGTTTGGATAGAGGAATCAAAGTCAAGATGAGTATTGACACATATGATCATGTGGTTGCCGTTTTTGAACATACCCATGGTGCATTGTCTTGGCCAGAGACTTTCCCGGAAACGGCTTGGTATGGTGGGGGTCGGGCTTAGAAAAAAGTGTTCTCGATAGACGCAGGTCCAGGGTTTCTTATAAAAGATGATGATGTCTTGCCAGAAGGACGGTGATGGGCTACGCTTGCCGATAAAATCGTATTCCGTCAGAATTTCATTCAGAAAATCTGTCTGGAAATCATTCGCTTCCTGAAAACCGATAAAGTCTGCACGATATTTTTCAAAAAGACAGGGAAAGCCCTTTTTGCGGTATTGCCAGCTATTGGGTCCGTCGTCTGCCAATCCAAAACGCAGGTTTAATGTTAAAACAGAAATCATGGTTTTATTTTCTCTATGAGCTAATGACGATCAACCTCAAGAAGATCAAGATATTCCGCAAGGTCGAACCTGATATTTATAAAGTTACTGAAGGTGACATCATAAAAGGGCAGGTTTAATTTCTGCTTGATGATTTCAAATATTGCAAGGTAATTAAGAAGAATTCTTTTTTCCCACTTAAGACCGATTTGGGATGCCAATTTTTTAATATCGTCCTTTTGACCCTCGATTTCGAGGAAGTCACCATAGGGCATCGTATCCAGGCAGAGGTTGGTACGGTTTAATATAAAAGTTTCACGCCATTTTTCGTATACTTGTTCTTCCCGGAATCCCAAAGATTCCAGAATATGTTTCATGGTGGCAAAATCACTGACTTCAACTTCCAGCTCTCTTAATATTTTAAATTGATCGTCTTTAAAAGGAGGTTCGGATTTAAAAGTAAGGATTGTTTTTGTATCCTGGCGGAGCCGCAGCAAAGATTTTTTTTTAATTAGATGGTTATCAGCATCGTCAAAGCGTAAATTTGTTTCAAAAACCCGTTCCCTTGACACCGCGCCGAAATCAAGAATCCGGTCACGTATGGAGTCCATATCCGATAAATAAAATTTTACTTCGATTTCCAAATTTTCCATGAAACATCTCCATTACATTTGGCTGATACTCAATTTATATTAGAAATAATTGTTTGTGTCAATTTGCCAATACAATTTTTTCTTGACATAGACACATTTTTTTTTTACATATAATAGTTTCTACGTCTAAAGGAGAAAATCATAGTGAAAAAATATACATATAGTGCAAAAAATAGCGACAACAAGGGCAAATGGTGTGTTGTTGATGCTCAAGATAAGGTTCTGGGAAGACTTGCCAGTACCATAGCTGCCCGCCTGCGGGGAAAACACAACCCTCTTTACACCCCTCACGTGGACACCGGTGACTGGGTAGTGGTTGTTAATGCGGATAAGGTTGTCATGACCGGAAGAAAATGGCAACAGAAACAATATTATCGGCACAGTGGTTACATTGGGGGTCTCAAGACGATTACCGCTCAGAAACTTTTGGAAAAAAGGCCTGAAGATCTTATCCGTTTTGCGGTCAAGGGTATGTTGCCAAAGAACAGATTGGGAAGAAAGCTTTTTAAAAAATTGAAGGTTTATTCAGGTAATCAACATCCTCATGAGGCTCAGCAACCTGAGACTCTTGATTTTTAGAAGTGCAGGTTAATTTTTATTAATTATCGGGGAATTGTATGGAAAAAGAAAATGTGTATTATGCTACAGGGAAGCGAAAGACGGCCATTGCGAGAACCTGGATAACGCCGGGGAACGGTGAAATTATCATTAATGATAGCCCCATGGATGATTATTTCAAGGTTGAGGTGGTAAAAACGATTATAAAACAGCCGCTGGTTTTAACAAATACTCTTGAATCATTTGATGTAAAAGCCCGTGTTACCGGTGGAGGTTTTTCAGGGCAGGCCGGTGCCATTCGGCATGGCATCACCAAGGCGCTGATATTGGCCAACCCTGAGCTTAGGAAAGCGTTGAAAAGAGCCGGCTTCGTTCGGCGTGATGCCAGGGTCAAGGAAAGAAAGAAATACGGACAGAAGGGCGCGCGGGCACGGTTTCAGTTTTCAAAACGTTAATACCTTATTGCTCAAAACCCTGTCACAAAAAACAAGAAAAAATTTTTTTTATAGGTCTGTAGATCGGCATCAAATTCAGAACTACGGGATTTTTGATGCCGGTAGTTTTTTCGTATTTTGGGTTGCGGGTATAGCCCGCCTTAGAATTTATTATATTCTTTATTTTTACTTTGAAAAACCTGGTCCTCCCGCCGGGGCAGAGCCCCTTTGGGTCGGCGCCTGGGCCAGGTTTTTTACTCTGGAGCTATACTGATTTTCAAAGATATTGGGCCGCGTCTGAAATTCCGAACCTACCATGGAACCCTACGAAGCATTCTAACGGTTTTTCCACTTAGGCTTCCTTTTTTCCAGAAAAGCCGACATTCCTTCCTGTGCATCTTCAGCCAGGCAGTTCATGACAATTGCATGGGTGGCATAATTGTAAGCTGACGGCGTGTCCAAGTCCGCCTGGTTATAAAAAGTTCGCTTTCCCAAAGCAAGAGTATACCGGCTGTATTGAGCAATTTCCATGGCCCAGTTTCCGGCCTCTTCCACAAGTTTGTCCGGAGCAACTATTCTGTTTATAAGTCCGAACCGTTCCGCTTCCTCTGCCGAAATAAAACAACCCGTCAAGAGCATTTGCAAAGCCCTTCGACGTCCCACAACCCTAACCAAAGGAACCGAAGGGGTGGAACAGAAAAGACCTATTTTTACTCCCGGCGTGGCAAACTGAGCCCCAGTTTCCGCAATGGCAAGATCGCAGGCGGCAACCAGTTGGCATCCCGCTGCCGTTGCGATGCCGTGAACCTGAGCAATCACCGGCTGCGGCAGTTTGAAAAGCGTTTGCATCATCTCGGCGCATACGGAGAAAATCTTGTGAAAATACCGGACACCCAGGTCTGCTCCTACCATTTCCTTAAGATCATGCCCTGCACAAAACGCCGGACCGTTTCCCCTGATGACAACCACACGGATATCCTGATCTTGTTCTATAATTTTTAGCTTATCCAGCATAGTTGTCATCAATTCCAAAGAGAGTGCATTCCGTTTCTCAGGCCGGTTTAAGGTAAGATACGCCACGGGGCCGTCTTTATCCAACAGTACAGATTCCATCTTAACGCCTCCTTGAAACAGTTAAATTACTCGATTTTTATTATTTTGCCCTGAAAAACCTGGTCCTTTGGGCCAGGTCAGAGATATATGGCTCTGCCTTGGAGTTTTGTCTCTAAAATCACAAATTCCAAGCACCAAATTTCAAATAAACTTCAAATCTCAAGCACCAAATTTCAAATAAATCTCAAATTCCAAACAAGGGCCAAAGCCATTTTTTTTATTCTTTTGTTTGTTATTTTGAATTTCGGTCATTGGAATTTATTTGTTATTTGTGTTTTGTTGTTTGAGATTTCATAAGTCAATAAACTGCTAACAAAGCAAATCCCCTCTGGGGATAAAACAAAGCCTGGCTATTTGGGCCAGCATTCTTACTTTTTTGCAGCCTTCCAGCATCTTACAAAGTGCTTTTCCCCTACTTTTTCAAAATCGATGTTCTCTTCCAAACAACGGGGTTCCTCCATGGGGCAACTTCCCTGAAAACGGCATCCTTTTGAGGTCATCAGAGAATCAGAAAGATCCGGTTCCACGAGTTCTATTTTACGTTTTCTACCCGGCACGGGATCGGGAATGGCCGAAAGCAGTGACAGGGTATAGGGATGGCAAGGGTTTTCAAAAAGCTCCTCGGCGGGTGCGGACTCCATGATCCGGCCTTTGTACATAACGGAAATCGTGTTGCACAGATAACTCACCACGTTGAGATCATGAGAGATGAAAAGATAGCTTAATCCCAGGCGATCCTGAAGATCTTTTAAAAGGTTGATGATCTGAGCCTGTATGGATACATCCAGAGCCGAGATCGGTTCATCGCATACAACCAGTGAGGGGTCAACACTCAGGGCTCGCGCGATGCAGATGCGCTGGCGCTGTCCGCCGCTGAATTCATGGGGATATCGATTTGCGGAGTCCGGAGACATGCCCACCATTTTGAGAAGTTGTTCAAGGCGCTGTTTACGCATGTTGCCCTTTTTAACACCCAGAATTCGCAGTCCTTCTTCAATGGACAATCCGGCGGTCATCCGGGGATTTAATGAGCCGAAAGGATCCTGAAAAACGATTTGAATCCCTTTTCGAATAGGTTTCATCTCTTTTTCGGTAAATTCTCCGATATCAATTCCTCTAAAGATAATTTTTCCGTGATCCGGATCCAAAAGTTTCAAAATGAGTCTGGCAACGGTTGTTTTTCCGCAGCCGCTCTCTCCCACCAGACCCAGGGTTTTTCCCTGTTCGATTTCAAAGCTAACGTCATCAACGGCTTTAACCCATCCGGCGATTTTATGAAAAAAACCTCGGCGTATGGGAAAGTATTTTTTCAGGTTTTGTACACATAGGATGATCTGTTTATTTTTACTTTTGGATTCCATTTAGTTGTATCCGTTTGCAGGTTTAAACAGCACGGGGCAACGGGCCAAGTGTGCGTGGCTGTAGTTACACATTTCAGGGTGTTCTCTGCTACAGGTCGGGATGGCATGAGGACATCTGGGGTGAAAGGGACATCCTTCGGGCTTGTAGGCCGGGTTGGGCACTGTGCCGGGGATGCTGAAAAGCCTTTTCCCCCGTTTTGATCGGCTGGGAAGTGATGCAAGGAGCCCCTGGGTATAGGGGTGACGGGAATCATGAAAGATCTGAGCCGTATTCCCCTGTTCCGTGACGATGCCAGAATACATGACATAAACCCGGTCGGCAATGTTCGCCACTACGCCAAGATCATGGGTAATATACAGTATGGACATGGATCGTGTTTTCTGAATGGATTCAAGCAACTGCAAAATTTGAGCCTGTACGGTCACATCAAGGGCGGTGGTGGGTTCGTCGGCGATAATCAGATCCGGATCACATGCCAGAGCCATGGCAATCATGACCCGCTGTCTCTGTCCGCCGCTGAGCTGATGGGGATAATCTTTAAGTCGCTGAACAGGGGAGGGGATGCCCACGTCTTTTAAAAGCTGAATACAGCGGTCCTGCAATTCTCCGGCCCCTATGTGTTTATGGATGCGGATCGCTTCTCCGATCTGATCTTCTATGGTAAAAACAGGATTAAGGGATGTCAGCGGTTCCTGGAATACCATGGCGATATGATTTCCGCGAATCTTCTGCATATGTTTTTCGTCGAGTTCCAGCAGGTTTTTGCCCTGGAACAGAATTCGACCCCCTGCTATTTCACCGGGCGGTATTGGGATGAGACCGAGAATGCTGAGTGCGGAAACTGTCTTTCCACAGCCAGATTCGCCTACAAGACAGACGGTCTCTTTTTCCCGAACATCGAAGCTGATACCATCTACGGCGCGGGCGCACTCGTGGCTGGTTCGAAAATACACTTTTAAATCCTGAACAGAAATCAGAGCGTTGTCATCAGTCATTGTAGCTTCCCAATAAATTCCGGTGTCTTAAATCAAATTGATCCGAATCCGCAATTAATTGATGGGTCGGGGAATTTTCTTTTAGAGCTCCAAATTAAGCGGAATGAATGATCCGCAACGAAACCGTACACTGTTTGAATGCATTAGGGATCGTTTCGAAAAAACAGCGCTTCGATGAATTCATAATCAAAAGATAAAAAATGTTATCTGCCTATCCCATTTATTAAAATATTGATTCACTGTTTTTTCGTTACGAGTCCTTATGCATGAGTTTGTACGGTGTGGTTGTGGATTATTTATGGAGCGGTTCAATTAAAACAAACTCCCCGATTCCTCAATTAATAGAGATGTCATTTGTCAATCTTCAATCAACAATTGCCAATTTAGTGTCTTTCCCTGAGCTTTGGGTTCAATACATCCCTGAGTCCTTCACCAAAAAGGTTAAAAGAGAGGACCACAATAAGAATTGCAATGCCCGGTATGAAGGTAAGCCAGGGCGCATCAAAGATGAAATTCTTGCCGTCTGAAAGGATGTTTCCCCAGGTGGCGTGGGGAGGTGGCACACCAAATCCCAGAAAACTCAAGCCGGCTTCCGTTAAAATGGCCGTAGCGATACCGATGGTTGCGGAGACCAGCACCGGAGCAATGGCATTGGGCATCATATGGCGAAAAATAATCCTGAAATTGCCTGCGCCGAGTGTTTTTACCGCCGCCACAAAATCCTGTTCTCTTAAAGAAAGAAATTCAGCCCTGACAAAACGCGTGGTCCCCATCCAACTGGTCAATCCGATAACAATCATAATATTATATATACTTGCAGGCAGAAGCGCTACCACCGTTAGAATCAGAAAAAAACTCGGGAAACAGAGCATAATATCCACGATACGCATGATCAGCGTGTCTACGGAAAGAGCGTTTTTACGGAAAACTTTCGCCCAAAACGGCAACGTGTTTTCCTTGAACCTGTTTTGGGTCCGGAAAGAATAGAAAATGTATGCCGGAGTGAGACATAAAAGTGCTGCACCAAAACGGATAAAGTTGGCCAATACCAGGGCTGCCCCCGAAATCAAAAGAAACGTCAATAGAACATGATCGACCCGGATAGGGTGTTGCCCAAAATATCCCGCTATTCCGCCCATGAATATACCGATAAGTACGGATATTCCCACGGCCACAAAACCAACGGTCAGGGAAACCCAGGCGCCCTGAAGCATTCTTGCAAAAACATCCCGTCCCAGATCATCGGTTCCCATCAGGTAGAATCCTAAGGGTGGGATCTCTTCACACCTCAGCAAATCAAGATTGGGTTTTGCAAGGGGGGGGCGCAGTTTCTCTTGAAGGCGGATCATGGCAGGATCGAAGAAAGGGTCCGGTCCGGAAGTCATAAACAGACCCAAAATTGCACAGCAGAAAAAAAGGATGAAAATAAAGAGGCCCAGGATGGCCAGCCGGTTTTGCCTGAAAAGACACCAAAATTCCTGGAGCCGGGTCCGTTTCGGAGCCAGAGGCATTTCCAATTGAAAATCTTTATTAACCCCTTTTTCTTCTATGTTCATTACAGACGTATCCTCGGATCGACAATCAGGTAAAGAAGATCTGAAATAAAAGTGCCGGCCAGTACCAGGACGGCTGAAACAAAATTAACCGTTAAAATAACCGGGTAATCTCTGGCCAGAATCGCCTCATAGGCCATACGTCCCATCCCCGGCCAGGAAAATATCGATTCGATAATCACCGAACCTCCGATCAGACCCGGCAAAATAAGTCCGAACATGGTCACAAAAGGAAGCAGGGCATTTCTCAGAGCATGCTTATAGTGGACCTGTTCCGGTGGAAGTCCTTTGGCCCGGGCCGTGCGAATATAATCCTGGCCTTCCACTTCGATCATCTGACTTCGGACATACCGGGAAAGGACTGCAATTCCTCCGGTGGCGCCCAGCACGGAAGGGAGGAGCAAATGCCAGATCCTGTCCATGAGTATGGATGGCAGAGAAGCGCCGTCTCCGATTCCGAAAGTTTCCATGCCGATGACCGGAACATGGAAT
>Ga0164318_10001234_pt1 | contig 22389 bp, 15 predicted proteins | sample GuaBasSedimGuay9_FD_113734 | JGI IMG/M metagenome (GOLD analysis project Ga0164318, IMG submission 113734) | Subseafloor sediment microbial communities from Guaymas Basin, Gulf of California, Mexico - Guay9, Core 4571-4, 0-3 cm | ecosystem: Environmental > Aquatic > Marine > Hydrothermal vents... | reverse complement strand
TCCGACCGCAGTGGTAGCCGCTTCGACCGATATCAACAGTTCCCGATTAGTGCAGCAACTATTTAATTCAAATTATCTGAGAGTATATACCAGTAATGATATCGTCGGAGTCGAAATTGGCGGGGCCATTAAGAACATTATCGCAATTGCTTCAGGAATCTGTGACGGTCTGGGATTGGGAGACAATTCAAAAGCAGCCCTGATCACAAGGGGGCTGATGGAAATCATCCGGATGGGCGTTTACCTTGGCGCAAAGGAGTCGACCTTCGTCGGCCTCAGCGGAGTTGGGGATCTGATTGTAACCTGTGGCAGTAAACACAGTCGAAACCGATATGTGGGTGAAGAAGTTGGAAAAGGTCGCAAACTGAGTGAAATTCTTGACGGAATGTCAATGGTTGCCGAGGGTGTTCATACCTGCAACACCGTCCATCAGATGATTGACCGATACAATATATTAATGCCAATATGCACGGAAATTTATAACATTCTTTTTAGAGATAAAGACCCGCGATCGGCTTTGGTTGATCTGATGACGAGGGAACCGGTTGATGAATGGCATTCTGTTCCTGATAAAAATGAGACGAATTAGTCGTATCTCAATCATTCTGTTTCCTCTGTTTCTTTTCGCAGAACCTCTTACGCTTTCAGAACCGACACCAATTTGTGGTTTTCCCCACGTTATGAATAAAACCGGCGAGGTTGTGATTAAGAAATCTCTTCAAAAACCCGCATCGGGGGATACGTCTTTCTATATTTATGATGATATAACGGCAAGCACACCGGAACTGATTGAAGTTTCGTTCAATAAAGTGAAGGTACAGGAAAATATTATCGTATATGCCGAGGCTACCGAAATGGAAAATAACCACGTTTCCGGAGATGATGCGGATAAAATTATCGAGGCGCTTTTATATCAAACTCCCTCAGGTTCCATCAATCCCGATAAGGGTATATTGACCAATGAAATTGATATTTTCGGCCAGTTGCCTGATATTAATAATGACGGAAAATTACTGGTTTTGCTGACGGATATCCGGGATGACTACGATGCGGATGACAATCCGGTTTATATTGCAGGATATTTCGATCCCCGTGACCAGATTCGGAATTCCGGCAAGGGTAATTTTGGTGATATTCTGTATATCGATACCAACCCCGGTAAGATATATGACGAATTTACGCTTGGCATTGTCGCTCACGAACTCCAGCATCTGATTCACTATGGAACTGACAGCGATGAAAGTACCTGGTTGAATGAGGGGATGTCCGAATTTGCGATGTTTATTCTGGGATTTGACGGACGATCCTTCGGCCCGTTTCTCAGAGATACCAATAATCCGTTGACCGGCTTCGACAACACAATAGCCGATTATGCCAAAGTCAGACTTTGGACAATCTACTGTTATTATCAATTCGGATTGGATCTTATCAAAGCAGTTCACCATTCCACTACAAATTCGCTGGAGAGTTACGATCAGGCGCTCAGGAGCATGGTTCCAGAAATGGGTATAGAAAAGGTGATGGGAAACTGGTTTGTCGCTAACCTGATAAATGATCCGAATATCGATAATGGTGAATACGGTTATGATGGTGAGCAGATTTCAGAACTTTATTCCGATTACTTCTATGGCAGTTTTGAGGAAAATGATAAAATTGAGCTGAATGTTAAGAATTCGGCTGCTCAATACATCCGGTTTTTTGCCGGCAAGGATTTACGCTTTGATATGGAATTTTCGGTCAGTACGGATTTTAATATGGCTATCGTTAAAGAGAGTAACTCCACATCGGTGGAATTCGTAAATCTGGGTACGAGTCCCTATCAGTTCAGCGATCCTTCCTTTGGTCTTTCATATAATAAGTTGACTTTTATTCCGTATTGGACGAGATATTCCGCCACAGAACGGGAGAAAAATATCAGTTTCACGGCTCACTTAGTTGGTGGTATTGAAGAAACCGAGATTATCAATAGTGATGATCTGACTTACTATATTCAATTGAATAATGCCAGAGCAGCCGAAAAGATTGATCCTTTTATTGGAGGATTATATCGTCTTGCAGGTGTTAAATTCAATGTCGGTACGGATGACGAAGTGACCGTAAAAATCTATTCCAGCTTATATCTGTCTCCTGTCACTGAGTATGAATTGATTCCGAATTCGGGCGACTGGACAACATTCTATCTTCCGAGTGCAATCAATTTTCCGGAATTGGATCCATTATATATTTCCGTTGAGAGTGATGAAAGCAAACAGAGTCTTGGTTACAGTGCTACCGGTAATGGCAACGGTCGGGCCTATCTTGATGCGGGCAGCGGTTTTACTCATTTGAGTAATTTCGAAGTAAACGGAACAAGCCTCGATGGGGATTGGATGATCGGTGGAATCTTTCATTCGGATATTATGGTCGATCCGCAGCTGGAAGTGATTCCCGGTGTCCTGAAATTCTATGAAAATGAATATTCCCGACAATTTGAGATTCATAATATCGGCGGTGGAACGATTGACTGGTCGATTGATTCATCGATTCCGAAGTGGATGAGTCTGTCCGCAACAACAGGCACCGGCTTAAGCTCTATTCAGAAAGTGACCGTTTATATTGATCGAAATAGTCTGCAGCCGGGTCTGTATAATCATCTCCTGGAGATCGAATCTTCAGCCGGCGCCGACTCCGTGTTGATTTCGGTTATGAAGCGCAATCTGAGTACCGCGCAAGCCGGGTTATTTACCCATAATATGTCATTTTCCCGTTCGATTATAAAGCAATCCATGCGAGTATTTCACATTGGCATCAGTGGTGAGGCTGAATTCGGATTTACGAGCAGCGACCCGGCAATTGCATTTTCCCCCCATCATGGAACGATTGGAATCAATGATACGGTTACTGTCGATGCTCTGATCGATCCCGGGAATGTTCAGTCAGCTTTAATACCCTTTCAATTTTATGACGGTATTGATACCCTTGATTGTGCATTCACCTTTCTGGATTCCATTGGAGAGGTTTCGAATAAGTTGAAACTGTTTCCAACCCTTCCGAATCCCTTCGTCGCTTCCAGTGGCAAATTTGTTCAAATTCCTTTCCGACTGCAAAATAGTGATCCCGCCCGGCTTCGGATTTACAATATTCGTGGAGAGTTAATCCAATCTAACAGGATAATACAACCGGAAGCCGGATTTTGCGTATATGCCTGGGACGGAAAGAACAAGAGCGGAAAACAGGTCAGCAGTGGAATTTACCTGATATCCCTGGAACAGGGATCACGGTTCATATCACGAAAGATGGTGCTCCTTCAATGAAATATTGTTATAGCAGAATCTCGTCTAAATATCCGGCGTTGGTGTCTCTGCAAACTTTGACGGCAATCCGGGTGTGGCGGGCTCAATGACCCGCATGGTTTCCCATTTGCCACCCAGAAAGCGCAGGTAGAATCCGATTCCGAGGGAAATGATGTAAACCGATACAATAGCCCAGCCGATATATACGTTTTGTTTAAAAACGATCAGTGCGAAATAGGATGGAATGATGAGTATCGATGCGGATAAAACAGCCAGCATCCGCATTACGAACCGGGTGTCGCCGGCACCTTTTATCGCTGCGGCAAAAATAATGTTAAATGTATCAAATATCGAATAGACGGCAATGAAACGAATCAGCACAATGACAATCTTTCGGATAGCCTCCATATCAGCATTATTTCCGGAAGCTATAAAGGGTTTAAAGAACAGATCCGGTACGCTAAGATAGAGAATGACCATCATCGTCATATAGGAGATTGCAATATGAAAACCGGAATAGGCGCTTTTTCGGGCCATTTTCGGATTGTTTTCGCCAATATACTGACCGACCATTACAGATACGGCAATTCCGAAACCGATCATTGGCATGAAAGCCAAGTTGTTGATATTAAAGGCAATATTAGTTGCCGCCAGCGAATCCCGACCGAGTTTGCCGACAATAAACAGAAACCCGGTAAAGCCGGCCGTGTCGATAAAAAACTGCATACCGTTGGGGAATCCGTAACGGATAAGACGTTTCAGCAAAGTGATATCCGGTTTACAGCCGGTAAGGGTGCCGAATAAATTATAATAGCATGGTTTTAAAATAATAAAAATGTAAATCACGAATGTGACACATGCCGACAAAACCGTTGCGATTGCGGCGCCCCGAATGCCCAGTTCGGGAAATCCGAAATGGCCGAAAATCAGCATATAATCAAAAATAATATTCGTCAACGTTGCACTTACATTGATCCACATCAGCGGCCAGGTTTTTCCGCGCCCGCTGAAAAATCCGGAAAATCCGGAAGAAGCGATCGCCGGAAAGGCACCCAGACAGAGAACTTGAAAATAGATAATTTCCAGCCTTTGAATTTCCGCTTCATGACCGATGAATCCGAATATCGGTTTGGCAAGAGGAATGAGTATTAGATGAATAAGCCCGCCAATGATAGCAATGTAGATTCCCTGCCAGACGACCGGACCGATTTTTTTAAATTGTTTGGCGCCGAAGTACTGGGCAACGAAAGTGTTAACATAACCGGTGGTGCCGATAAACAGAGTCATAATAGTAAAATTAAAGATACCGGCAGGCATTGCAGCGGCGATGGTTTCGGGAGAATACCATGTCAGGAACATTCTGTCCACAAAGTGTTGAATTGACCAGGCGCTCGTGCTGAGAATCAGCGGTACGGCGATTTTCAATAATTCCCCGTATCCCGCTTGCGCATGATATCGTCGTGATATTTTTTTAAACAATGACATGAACAGTGTTAACCGAAAATGTTCAGAAAAAATACGATAATCAATCATAAAGTCCAAAAGTATAAATTTTGTTTTAGTATGCTTCGTGATTGATTTAATATGGCAGGTGTCGTAATTTACATGCCCTGAAAAAGCGTGAATAATGATAGATGATTATCAAAAACAGCGAATTTTAATAGCCTTTAGTGGTTGGATGCAGGTCACCGAAGTGAGGGAAGATAAACAATCACTGATTATTTCGGGTTTTCTCAGAAGCAATGAAAGTCCGGAGTCTGTGCTAAGCAGGGCCGGTTATCTGGCCCGCAAAATCCGATACCGCCGGGACGGACATACGGATCAATTTATCCTGAGTTTTCAAAATACAATTTTTGGGATTCCCCGAATCAACTTCTGGCTGTTTATTGCGACCGTATTTACAACCCTGATCGCCGGCGCTCTGATGCAGGGAGCTAATCCACTTGAAAATCCCTTATTAATTTTGCAAGGTGTTCCGTTTTCTATCACCCTGCTTTTAATTCTGGGAGTGCATGAGACCGGCCACTTTCTGATGTCCCGCAAGCACAATGTGGATGCGACTTTGCCCTATTTCATTCCGGCGCCGACGATTATCGGGACCTTTGGCGCCTTTATTAAAATGCGTTCTCCGGTGAAAAAACGAACCGCCCTGGTTGAAATCGGTGCTGCCGGGCCGATTGCCGGATTTATCGTTGCCGTGCCGGCTCTGTTCATCGGGTTATCGTTATCGTCGGTTGTCGCAAAAACATCCGATTTGGGCGTTCAGTTGGGCGAATCGCTGATGATGAAAATAGCCACAGCCATTGTATTCCCAGATCTGGGTGACCAGGCCGATATATTGCTCCACCCGGTTGCCTTTGCAGCCTGGATCGGGATGCTGGTAACCATGCTGAATTTATTACCCATCGGGCAACTGGATGGCGGTCATATTGCTTATGCTTTACTCGGAAAATGGTATAAAAAAATTGCATGGGGAACATTGGGAGCTATCTTAATACTAAGCATATTTTCTCCGAACTGGTTGGTCTGGGCGGTTCTGGTCTATTTTCTGACTCGCATGAAGCATCCGCCTATTATGGATGAACATCTGCCTGTCACAATTCATGAGAAAACAATCGGGATGATTACGCTGGTGATCTTTATTCTGACCTTTATGCCTGTGCCGTTTAAATTTTGAACCTGGACGATGAAAAAAATAGAGAAAGACAAAATTAAAAAATTCCTGAAGAATCTGAATGGTAATAGCTATCTGTTCGTGGCAATTGTCCTGCTGGCGATTCTGGTAACATTACGGCTCTTTGTGATATTCACTCCTGTTGACATCGATTCTCAGCAGATGAAGATAACCATTCCCAGAGGTGCGAATCTCCGTCAGATTGCAAGTCAACTGAAAGATGAGGGTATTATCAATAATCCCAAATCCTTTATTCTGGCTGCCCATCTGATGCAAAAACATCGCTCGCTGAAAGCAGGATTTTTCAATCTTCAGGATGTGAAGAACTACCGTTCCTTAATTATAACGCTTTCAACAGCTCAGGTTCATTCGATCAGGATTACAATTCCGGAAGGATATCAATCCAAGCAGATTGCCGTTCTTGTTGCTAATCAACTGAATTTCAGCCCGGATGAATTTTTGAGACTAATGGATAACAGGCAGTTACTGACTGAACTCGGCATCGAGTCGCCGACCTTCGAAGGCTATCTTTTTCCGGAAACCTACTATTTTAATGATTCAGATACTCCCGAAGAGGTAATCCGGCGGATGGTGAGACTTTTTCGCAAGATGGTCAGCGATACAATTCTTCAGGCAGTAAAAATGTCCAACCGCAGTCTTCATGAAGTATTAACTTTGGCATCCATAGTGGAAGGTGAATGTATGGTTGACGATGAGCGTCCGTTGGTTGCCTCGCTTTATATTAATCGTCTGAAAAAGGGGATGCGCCTGGAATCCGACCCGACAATCCAGTATATTATTCCCGACGGTCCGCGACGCCTGCTGAAGGATGATCTGTACATTCAGTCTCCTTATAATACTTATCGTAACCGCGGATTGCCGCCCGGTCCGATTAACAACCCCGGTCTAAAATCGATTGAAGCCGCCACATGGCCGGCTGACACCGATTATCTCTATATGGTTGCCGTGGGCGACGGTACTCATTCATTTCACAGCGATTATAACAGTTTTTTAAGGGCAAAACGGCGTTTTCAGCGCGTTCGCCGGAATGTTGCCCGCAATAATAAAGGAAAATAGACATTGAATACTCTCTCTGGTTTGAATCCGCAGCAGCAAAAAGCGGTGGAATATGTTGGCGGCCCGCAATTGATATTTGCCGGAGCCGGCAGCGGGAAAACGAAAGTCATCACCCATAAAATTGCCTATTTAATTCAATCCGGTAAAGTAATGCCGCAGAATATCCTGGCGGTAACATTTACCAATAAAGCCGCTCAGGAATTGCGGGAACGGGTGGAAGGATTTGTGGGCAGGCAGTCGGCTCTGATTCGCATCGGAACCTTTCATTCCATTTGCGCCCGGATTCTCCGGCGTGAGATCGAATATCTGGAAGGTTATAACCGGCATTTCTCCATTTATGACGAGACGGACCAGAAACAACTGATGAAAAAAATCATCAGGGATAACGATTTTGATTTAGAGGGATTTTCGCCGGCGAATGTTCTATCGCGGATTTCATATCTGAAAAACTGGCTGACCGGTCCCGAAGATTTCAGCCCAAAACCGGGTGACCGGTTTAATTTGATTGTCAAGAAACTGTATCCCTTATATCAAAAAGCCCTCAAAACCTCCAATGCCCTGGATTTTGATGATTTGCTGCTCCTCCCGCTGCGGATTTTCAGAAAAAATGACTCCATTCTGGAAAAATACCGACTGAAATATCAATATATTCTCGTGGATGAATACCAGGACACCAATAAGCCGCAATTCGATCTGATTGATCTTTTGGCAAAGGAGCATCGTCAGGTCTGTGTCGTGGGTGATGACGATCAGAGTATCTACAGCTGGCGGGGAGCAAATGTGGAAAACATTCTGAAATTCGACGCTCATTACCCGGAATGTAAGGTTTTTAAGCTGGAGCAAAATTACAGGTCAACGAACAATATACTCAATGCCGCTTCGAAAGTCGTCGCCAATAACCGGAATCGGGCGGTGAAAAAACTCTGGTCTGATAAACCGAAAGGCGAATTGCTGGTGAAAATCGAGTCCGATAGCGACTATGATGAGGCGGCGGCCATTGCGGCAAACATTCAGCGGGAAATCATCAGGAATAAACGAGTATTCAGGGATTTCGCAGTTTTGTACCGGACGAATGCTCAAACCCGGGTGCTGGAAGAAATCTTCCGGCGAAATAATATCCCCTACAATATTGTAGGCGGCGTAAAATTTTATGAACGCAAGGAAATCAAAGATATTCTGGCCTATTTTACGGTTCTGGCCAATCCCCGTGATGACGTGAGTTTAAAGCGAATCCTGAATTTTCCACCCCGCGGAATCGGTAATGTAACTCAGAATGAGTTTGAAAAATACGCTAAGGCGAAAGGCATTACTCTGTACGAAGCCCTGGCGCATGTGGACCTTCTTGAAATATCCAATCGTGCCATGAAGGCCGTACATGGCTTTCTGGATGCCCTGAATAACATTCGCTCCGCTCGTGAGAGTCTGGGTTTTGAGGAGTGGTCGCGGGTGATTATCGATGAATTGGGTCTGCGTCGCTATTACAAGGAACAGGGCGGAGAGGAAGCCATTCAGCGCCTGGCAAACATTGATGAGTTGTTAAACGATATTTCCGAATACTGTTCCACCGTCGATAATGCCGACCTCGAAGGGTATCTCGAAAAAGTTTCTCTGATTACCAATATCGACGTCTGGGAAGATAAAAAGAATGCTGTATCTCTGATGACACTGCACAGCGCCAAGGGACTCGAGTTTCCGGTTGTATTTATTTGCGGATTGAATCAGGGGTTGTTTCCTCTGGAACGGAATAACAATGAAAAGGCGCTTGAGGAAGAGCGACGCCTGTTTTATGTCGGTCTGACAAGGGCTATGGATAAGGTATTTTTGTCCACGGCACAACGCCGGAACCGGGCGGGAGAAGTCCAATACCTGCCCGAATCCATGTTTTTAAATGAAATTCCCCGCGAGCTGATTGAAACCGGTAATCTGCGGGAAGGCATTACATCAGCAACACGGCAACCGAGGACTTCCAGACGATCATCAAATAAGATTTATCAGGGAACAACCGGTAAATCGAAGAGTATTACCGCCGGCGCGAATGTTTCCCATAAAATCTTTGGTATCGGGAAAGTTCTCAGTATCACCGGCTATGGCGACGGAGCGAAGTTAAAAATTCATTTCCGCAGCTGCGGAACGAAAATAATCGTTGCGAAATTCGTTTCTCCGGTTTGATTGGATATTAGTACAAAGTACTGAGTACAGAGTATTGAGATGTGAGAATCAAGAATCGGGATGACGGATTACCGGTTTGCAGTTGGGGAATTGTCATAATAAGTTCCGATTGATCGGAATGCGGCGATTTTTTCTTTTGGCCGGAACACCTAAAAATAACATTTAGGTCCTGTCGGTTTTGAACTTGACAATTCTGGTCGAGTTAACTAATATTATCCCAAGATACGGAGATAGAGTATATTTCTGATAATAAAACCAAAATTGTTACTGTACTAAAGATTGGGGGTAAAATTGAATCTGTATTCAATTTCTAATGATGAATTGATTTTAATTAAGGAAGTAGATTTTAAGTTGGAAAAAGATATTCAAAAAATAACTGAACGAAATATTGATCTGCTTTTTAAGCTGGAATTGGTAAAATCTGAATTTGCTATAAATAATTTTCGCATTGATACTTTAACTTATGATCAGGAGTCAAATTCTTTTGTTATTATTGAATATAAAAGGGATAGAAATTTTAGTGTAGTCGATCAAGGATATGCATATTTGTCATTAATGTTAAATAATAAAGCTGATTTCATTTTAGAGTATAATGAGAATAAAAAGAAATCATTAAAAAGAGAAGACGTGGATTGGTCACAGTCCAGAGTCATGTTTATTGCTCCATCTTTTACAAATTACCAGATTGAATCGATTAATTTTAAAGATCTTCCGATTGAATTGTGGCAAATAAAAACATTTGATAATAATACAATTATGTATAGTCAAATCCTGTCGTCAAATGCTCAAGAAAGTATTAAAACAATTTCTCACAATGCAGACGAAGTAAAAAAGATAAACAAAGAAATTAAAGTATATACAGAAAATGAGCATTTATCTAAATGCTCAGAAGAAATAAGAGAATTATATGAGAAATTTAAAGAGCACATTCAAAGTATTGGCGAAATCGAAATCAAGCCGAAAAAGAAATATATTGCTTTTATTGCCGGTTCAAATATTGTCGATATTCATCCACAAAAGAAATCATTGAAACTATGGATTAATCTTTCAAAAGGTAAACTCGATGATCCTAAAAATATTACTCGTGATGTATCATCAATCGGTCACTGGGGTAATGGGGATTATGAAATTCAGGTTTCTGACGATGAGAATATTGAGTATATTCTTTCGTTAATTAAGCAATCATTAAAGAGAAATAGAAAATAGAGCTATCACAGCTGCTCGGGATCGCTCTGGAAACCGGTCTGATTGATATCGATGATTTGGCCGGTTTCGCCGTTAATATCGAACACTTTCCAGTAATTTCCTGAGGTTCCCGGCGGCATTCTGTATTCCTTCAGCAGTTTATCGCCATTATAGATTCGCACGGAAACATTTCCGCGGGACAGGGCGTCACCGCTGGTCAGATTACGTCCGCTGTAGTTATGCACGGTATAATGATAAATGCCGGGGTCAAGTCCGTGGATGGTGATTGTTTCCGGCCCGAAAGAAGAGGTGTCGTCGCGGTCCAGAAATTTTTTCCCCTTGATCAGGGTACGGCGGTTCCAGTAAATATGAAAATCTTCATGACCGGGATTCGGTCCGCGCAGGTGCGCATCGAGATCCACCGGATGACGCCCCCAGGTCAGGACGATGCGGTAATCCTGAGACGGAATGATTTTGGTCAGAACCGCATGGACGGAACTCGGGAAGTCCTGATAGACATCGGTTTCGAACCGCTCGGAGATGTACTGTTGTTTTCCGATATAAACGACGTAGGGTCCGTGATCGACGGAAACGCTTAATTGTCCCCTGGCGTCGGTAACCGTCCGCCCGACAGTTTCTTTCGTATCGCGATTTTTAACGATCACAAGAGCGCTTTCCAGGGGGTTCCCGGTAACAGCATCAATAACATTGCCGAAGATTGCCCGCAGTTTGGGATAGGTTTCGTTGACTTCGGTAATGGTTTTACTGCTTCCGTCAAGTTCAGCGGCCAGCCAGACCCGTCCGACTGCGTCGGGATTAATACGGATGGATTTGATCAGACGGTCGTTATCATAAAAAGTCACCTGGGCATTGGAATTTTTAAAAACCTCTTCATCGTCTCCGAAAAAATCATCATTGCCAAAGGCTTCTTCCATGAATTTGTTTTTAACCCAGATTTGGTAAATACCGGGCTTGAATCGTTTAATCGTAAAAATCTCTTTGGTAATTTCCGGGCTGTCGGAGATGTCACCGCTTGCTGTGGCCGAACCGCCGGGTGTTTTCCCGGGAACGCTGCCCGGAAGAGTAATCCCGACACCGCTGCTGAGATTTGGTTCAACCAGTGCGGCTTCGAGTTCGGAACCAAAGGATGACCAGGATAGAATAATCTGATAGTTTTCTGCCGGCGGCAGCGATTCCGCTGAAATTAGTCCCACTGCGAGGACCAGAAACAGGCTCACTTTTATAGATTGAATTATTGGCTTCATTTTATTTTCTCGTCATTGTTCATGAAATTTAGATGGTCATAGACGATGAAGGTTGTCCGCGATTTCAAAGTCAGCAAATTCCGTGATTTTTCCCAAATCTTATTCAATGACAGCCCACGGAGATTTTTTCTGAATAAACCGGCGGGCGATTCTGTCGCATTCATCGTTCAACGCATTTCCCGAATGCCCGGCCACATAGTGCCAGTTGATTTCCTTATGATTCAGTGAATCGAGGAGTTCCCAGAGGTCCCGATTTTTGACCGGTTTCTTCCCGGCGGTTTTCCAGTTTCTCTTTTTCCAGTTGGCCATCCATTCGGTAACGCCTTTGCGGACATATTCGCTATCGGTATATATTTCGGCTTTTTCTCCGGATTCCAGAAATTTCAATGCCTCGATAACGGCGGTGAGTTCCATGCGGTTATTGGTCGTATTTTCATGATAACCGCCCCATTTGCGAATTATCTGTTGATTCTCTATCAAAATGACCGCCCAGCCACCGGGACCGGGATTTCCGGAACATGCTCCGTCGGTATAAAATATCTTCATCTAATTCCTATATCAATTTGCAATTTAAAATTTGAAATTTAAAATTTAAAATTGTTTGCTTTCATGTTTCTCAATTTTCGTCAGTTTGTCATTGGAAAAATAGTAGAGAATATCGCCACCCTTTTCCGTCTTGTATATCCAGAGTTCGTATTCCTGATTTTGATTTGTCTGTAATGATTTGCGGTAGGATGGGGGACCGAACTCTTTTTCCATCTGTTTTTTTGTTGTGCCTAAAACCGGCCGGAAGCTTGTCTGAGCCGGAATCCGACGTGTTTCATCAACCGCATTGCGCAGCTTTTCAACGGCAGCCTGTTCACGTAAATATTGAAGACCCTGTTCAAGGTTTTCGATGTGATCGCGGGTCAGAAAGTTGATTTCGGGACGGATTTCCGTTGCCTGACGCAGGGATTCCAATGCCATATTGATATCCTTTTTTTCAACGGCCAAATTGGCATCATTAATGTAACCATAGGCAATTTTGGATAAATAGGGCTCGATTCGTTCCCTGATCTGCGGATTCAGTTTAATGGCCAGATCGAAGAAACTGAGGGCTTTATCCCAGATTTCATATTCAGTAAAAACAACGCCCCGGTGAAAATAAATTTCCGCCATATATAACTGTTTCAGTTCGTCGGTGTTGGGGATTTTCAGTTGCGCGGTTTTGTTAAGAAACTCTTCTGCCTGATCGATGGCATTAATCCGGATCAGCGAGTCCATTGAGGTTTGCCACCATTGCTCGATCTGTTGATAGATGCTGTCAATATCCGGCATTAGTGATTCGTAGTGGGATTTTCGGGCCATTTGAAGATATTGAGTCGCTTTTGAGTAATTTTTTACTTCGATGAAATGCCTGGCAAGTTCAACATGCTGAAATGCCATCAGGTCATTGCACTTTTCAATCATCCAGCGGGCTTTGAACAGGCGCGGGTGCTCCCGGTTCTTGGCAATAAAGTCCTCGAAATTGGCTTTTGCGGCAATATAATCGCCGCTTTTGTAAAGCTCTTTGGCTACGTCGCCCTGTGTGGCATTGCCGCCATTGATCATGCTGAATGTCAGTGAAATTCCGAAGCCGCTGAAGTCGAGATTTTCAATCGGACTGATGTTGTGAGAATCTTTAAAGTTGTCAAAACTGCTGAAATTGTAAAAAAACTCAATTCCGTAGGACTCTTTAAAATTGAAGTCGATTTTCCGCAGATATTTCATCCCTAAAGCGACGGAACATGTCCAGCCGTTTTGTTTGAGCAAGCGGTCACCTTCGCGTGTCCGGTAGCTTGAAATGTAGGCCCGTCCGGCGTTTACCTGAAAATAATTGTAAAAGTGCTTTGACCATTGAAAAGCCACGGTCTGATTGATATTTCCTTCGATCAGGCGGGGCGCGAAATAGAGCTGTTCATCGGTTCCCGGCGCCAACTGAATCCATGTTTTCGGAAGTCCCTGATTGACCAAACCGGCGCTGTATTTGAACCCCAAACCGGTTTGGAAGTCGATAAAATTCTGAGGCAGCGCCAATCCCAGCAGATTGTATTTTGCAATATCCACCTCAAAGCTCTGAATGAAACGATTCTGTAACTGATTGAAGCCCTTCAGGGATGTTTCCGTTGAGTCAAAGCCAATGGCTGAAGAACTTAGCAGCGATCCGCCTACTTTAATCTCGAAGGGGGTCAGTTGAAAAGGGTTGCGGTATTCGATGGGATTCTGAAAGAAATCGGCAACCTTATAAATAAATGTCTGTGCCCGGGTAAATCCCTGAAAAGTGATGATGATTCCTAATATCACGGACTGAATTCGCATTGCTTAAAAATAAACAGTAGAGAGATGAAAAGTAAGCAAAAATTACGGAGAAAATATGTATATTTGGATGCCTGATATTGTGTCTGTATTGAATTCCCGAATCTGAAACAAAGAATCCGAACCTTTGTATAACAATTATGTTGAAACGATATTCGCTTAAAAAACTGCTGATTATCGGTTTATTAACGCTCACCATCGGCGGATTGGCAGAGCGATCAATTGCCGACAATCGTCTCGGTAAATTTACGATAGCCCGTTTAAAATATGGCGGTGGCGGCGATTGGTATACAGATCCGAGTTCGCTACCGAACCTGCTGAAATTTGTGAAAGAGAATACGCCCGTTAATGCCAGTCTCGATGAATATCGGGTGTCGGTGATGGACAGGGAACTTTTTTCATATCCCTACCTGTATATGACGGGGCACGGCAATATCCGGTTCAGTGATGAGGAGGTTCTGCGGCTCCGGCAATACTTTATGGCCGGGGGCTTTTTGCATGCCGATGACTGTTATGGAATGGATAAATCTTTCCGGCGGGAAATGAGGCGGATTTTCCCCGACAATGAGCTGGTTGAGCTGCCCTTCAGCCATCCGATATACCATTGTTTTTTTGATTTTCCCAATGGACTTCCCAAAATTCACGAGCATAACGGGAAACCGGCTCAGGGATTGGGGATATTTTATCACAATCGGTTGGTGGTGTTTTACAGTTATGAAACCGATTTGGGCGACGGCTGGGAGGATGAAGAGGTGCATCACGATCCGCCTGAGAAACATGAAGCGGCGCTTAAAATGGGCGCGAACATTATAATTTACGCATTGAATCAATGACAATACCCGAAAACGTTTTCAGTCCCATCGCTCGGAAGCTGGACGGTCTGCGCCGTTCCTGGGGGCGATTTATTCTTATGAATGGGCTTATCCGGGCGCTGATGTTGATTATCGGGATTGCATTTCTGATTATCACGGTTGAAGGCTTTCGCTATTTTGCCTGCCCTGTCCGGCTGATTATCATGAAATTCGTGATTGGTTTTTCTGCTATCTTTATTGCGACACCGATAATTCTGTTTTTTCTGATACGATCGAATCGGATGGTGGCTTATTCCAATCAGAGTCTGGCAAAAAAAATCGGTGCGGTTTTTCCCGAAATCGGTGATCGTCTGATGAACGGAATTCAACTGTATGAGATGTCACTCGACCGAAACGGTAACTTTTCCCGGGAACTGGCCGAGTATTCCGTTCAAAGGTTAGCCGCCGATCTTGAAGCCTATCGTTTTTCGGAGATCATTCCCGAGAAGACATTGAAAAAATCCCTGATCCAGTTGACATTTGTAGGATTATTTGTTGTTACATTAGTGTTTATCAGACCGGTGTATTTCCATTCGTCGGCGGTTCGTCTGCTTCATCCTCGTCAGACCTATGAATATCCGCTGCCCTTTACCATTACTTCAAAGAGCGGAACTTTCGGTGTCTTTGGCGGCGATTCGGTTACCGTGGCATTTCAATGCCGCGGGTCCTTTCCGGATGAAATTCAGTTTCGGGCGGAATATCCCGATTATATCAAAGAAAATGTGTTATCACCCGATGAAAATGGATTGGCCGAAATTGAGCTGGGGCAGGTTCGTCAAAATGTTGTCTATCGAGCCTATGTTGAAAACCGCTCGATATTTCAACCCTGGCGGAAAATCAGCAGCAGCCCCGATACGATTTTTGTGACCGACCGACCTGAAATTCTGGCGGTAAAAACCAGGATAGAGCCACCGCCATATACCGGACTTCCTTCCGAAGTGCAGGAGTCCAACAATCTGGAATTAATGCTGCTGCCGGGTAGTGAGTTGACCCTGTCGATCATAGCCAATAAGGACCTGAATACAGCGGATTTACGTTTTTTATCGGGTAAATCGAAAAGATTGAGTACCGGATTAAAATCGGCAACCGGGACGCTGACAGTTTTTGAGCCGGACGGTTTTTCAATTATTGTGACGGATAAAAGCGGGGTGTCAAATCTCAATCCCCTGGCGTTTAAACTGCGCATTATTCCCGATGCTTACCCGGCTTGCCAATTGATTTCCCCCGATACAGACATTGAACTGACGGAAGCCATGGAAATTCCCCTGGGTATCAGGATCAGTGATGATTTCGGATTTTCAAAAGCATTGATCTGTTACCGTCTCGTAAAGCAGTATTCTCCCGACCAGAGTATCCGGGATTCACTTGATTTTCCAATTGAAAATAAAAATCTGAGTCTTCAGGAACTCTATTATAACTGGTCCATTGATATGCTGCCAATGTCTCCTGAAGATGCGGTTGAATTTTATGTAAAAGTTTATGACAATGATATAGTCAACGGGCCGAAATCGGTGGCGTCGAAGACGCTCAGGGCCCGTTTTCCCTCTCTTAACGATTTGTTTGCTGATTTTTATGATAAGCAGGATAATATTGCCGAGCAGGGGGAAGAGACTCTTCAGGAAATGGAAAGTACGGCGGATGCGCTTGATAAAATTTCCCGGGAGATACTGAAAAATCCGGAGTTGAGTTGGGAACAGAAAAACCAGATATCACAGGAGATGGAACGGGTCAAAAAGGCCGGTGAAAAGGTTTCACAAATGGCGGAACAGATGGAAGATATGATCCGGGAAAGCCGTGAGAACCGGCTTTTTGACGAAGAGACATTGGAGAAATACAGCCAATTGCAGGAATCCTTTCAGGAAATAATGACGCCGGAACTTCGGGAAGCGATGCAGAAATTGCAGGAGGCCATGGAAAAAATGGACCAAAAAAGCATCGGCCGGGCTCTGGAAAAATTCAGGATCAACCGCGAACAGTTTTCCAGAGAACTTGACCGGATGCTGAAATTGCTCAAACGGGTAAAAATCGAACAATCTGTTGATGAAATTGTTCGCCGTCTTGAAGATTTAAACAAACGCCAGGAGCAAATCTCCGAAGATATCAGGCAGTCCGACGGGTCGGATCAAAACAAACTGGATGAAATTGCCAAAAACGAAAAGACTGTCGAAAAAGATACGGAAGTCCTTCAGGATGTCATGCAGCGCACCAGCGATGATATGAGGGAATTTCCACTGATGCCTTCGAAAGAATTGCAGCAGAAAATAAATGCAATCAAGGATTCCGGATTGCTGGATGAGATGAAACAGACCCGGAAATCGCTGAATAACGGAAGCAAGCAAAAAGCCGGTAGCCATTCGAAAACCGCAGAGCAGCAGCTTCGGCAATTCCTGAATGATATGCAGCAGTTTCAGGCCGATTTTAATTCTGAGCAGATGCAACAATTAATGGGTGATTTTCGGAAAGTGATTTATAAAACGATGCAGGTTTCCCAGAGCCAGGAGCAGATGAGCCGGGAAATTAAAAGGACGCCGCGTCAGAGCGAAAAACTGATGGATGTGGCGGTCAGGCAGCAGCAAATTCAGCAGAATCTTGCTACCGTAATTGCCGATTTGATTGCGCTTTCGGAAAAAACCTTTGGTCTCTCTCCGAAAGTGGGGAAAGGATTAGGTCAGGCGGCCGGCGCCATGAAGGATGCTATTCGGCAGATGGAGGAGCGCAATACTTCCGCAGCCGCTCAATCGGCAAACCGGGCAACGGCTGCCATCAATCGATCGGCCCTGAATCTGATGAACGCTATGAATGATCTGCAGCAGAGTGGTTCGGCGTCCGGTTTTGAAAAATACATGGAGCAGCTTCAGAAAATGGCCGGACAACAGCAGGGTATTAATGATGAAACCCAGATGCTTGGAATGGGACAGGGCGGGCAGCAGCAGGCGCTTCAGCGCCTGGCCGCCAGACAACAGCAATTACGGAAGTCTCTGGAAGAGCTGCAAAAGGAAATGGAACAGAGTTCCGATCAGACCGGCGATCTGGGAGGAATTGCCAAGGACATGGATGAAGTTATTAAAGATTTACAGCAGAACCGGGTACTGCGAAAGACACTTGACCGCCAGCAGCGAATTTTGTCCAGGTTATTGGATGCCCAAAAGTCAATGCGGACTCAGGATTATAAAAAGGAGCGTAAAAGTGTTACCGGTGAGGATATATCCCGGGAATCACCCGGTGAATTGCCGGCCGACCTCGGTGAACGGAGAACAATAATCCGTGAAAATCTTGAAAAAGCGTTGAAAGAAGGGTATACCCGGGAAGTCGAGAATTTGATTCGACAATATTTTGAACTGATATCGACGGATAAAAATGGTGAATGAGATTTTGAATTATTTCGGTCGTGCTGGCATCATTTTGATGCTGTCAGCGGTTACAATCCTTGGTCAGCAGAACTGGAAGTCGCCTGAAGTCCTCAAGCGGGAATTGGAGTCCAAATACCGAATGGCCGTGCAATATGAACAGCGCGGACAGGCTGAACGGGCATTGAAACTCTACCGCGATATTTTTAATCGGAATCCCCGGAATCACAATTATTACACCAGATACGCAAATCAGTTGTTTAAACAGGAATTGTATTCGGAATTAGAGATGGTTATTCATCGATATCTTGAATCGAAGCCCCGAAACGAAACGGCTTTGATTGATCTTGGAAAATTGTACTATCTGAGAGGGGATACAACTCTGGCGCAACAGTATTGGCAGGAGAACTGGGAAAAACGGAACTATTCACAATCCTACACGCGATTGTTGTTCAATTGTTTAATTTCGCTGAAAGAGTATGATCAGGCTGAAGATATTATTCGGCAAGCCCGTGAACATTATCACCGGCCGGATTTATTTGCCATCGAACTCGCTAATTTTCAGATGATGCGGCAAAATTATCTGGAAAGCGCTGAAGAGTTTTTACTGTTTGGTAGACAGAATCCCCGTAACAGTCGGTATATCAGTAACCGGATATTGCAATTTCCTTTGGACAGCGCTCTTTTTTACAGTGTAGATTCACTGATCCGGATGGAAATATCCGATTCCCGCGAATCTCCGGAACTGCATACACTAAGAGCCGATCTGTTGTTCAGATATAAACATTATCAGGAGGCTATAAAGGAAGTGTTGACTGTCGAATCTCTGAAAAAATACCGGGGTGAAGACATTCTGAATATGGCTTTGGATTTGCAGAATGTCGGTGAATTCAATCTTGCCGAACAGGTTTATATGACGATTATCGGGGATATGAAATTCCGAAATATTATTCCGAAAGCCCTTCTTGGACTGGCAGATGCCTTTGAAAAAGAGGTTTTTGCCGATAATTTCTATTCACCCTTTGACTATTTTTATCGCGGAAATTTCTTTTTTAAGCCGGAATATACATACGGGGTCGATGCTGATAATGTGCATCTGCGCCAGGCTTTCTCCATTTACGATTCAATGCTGGTTACTTTTTCCCATTCGGATTATACGGCCGAAGCCCTGATACGCCTGGGGGAATTGCGGTATCGCGTTCTGCAGGATATTGATGGCGCCGCACGATTTTATTCTGATGCCATGAACAGCACCCGGAATGCCGGTTTGAAGGGGCTGTGTCTGACGCGTCTGGTTGATTTGAGGATTGCAAAGGGAGACCTCGCCGGCGCCCGGAATTATATTGAAATGAACAACTTGATATCAGAAAGTCTGGAAAAAGAGCTTGCTCTGCGGAAATTACTGATATTTTACTATTCGGCTGAATTGGATTCCATACCGATTTATGTCAATGATGTGCTGGGTTTATTGGGTATTAATGATCCCTATTTCAACGATGTGATTGAGTTTCAGAATTTTACCGATCAGTTTATCACCAATGAAAACCGGGAAGCTGCTCATGATTTTCTAAGAAGCGAGCTATTGATTCGGCAAAATAAACTGTCAGAAGCGCAGAGGGTTTTAATCTATCTTCTTGAGAATTATCCCGATTCTGAAGTTTGTATTCCTGCCCGTTATCGGTTGCTGCAAATCGAACTCTTTTTCAAGGACAGAACAGAAGCTGAAAATATTCTGAATGCGCTGATTAGCGATGAGAACCAGTTTGCGCCGGATGCATTACTGATGATGGGCGAAATCGCCCAGTATCGGGATCATGATGACGCCTATGCCGCCCAATGGTATTACACCTTGCTCGAACGGTATCCCCAATCCCTGATGAGCGATGATGTTCGCAAACGCCTGCGAAATATCCAGGCGGAATCCACTCAAAAACCGGAGTTGTGAAAAAGGTGATGAAAAGAGATTTTAAGTATTTAATACTGTTGATATTTTTAATTCCACAGATAATTTTTTCTCAGAAGATCCTGATTCCCATGGATTTGACTCAGACAGATCATCTGAAAGCCTATGGGATTGTATATTGGGTTTTGAAGCAGGATATCAATGTTGAGTGGCTGCTGAATTACCGTGGCGGTTCGTTCTTAATGGATTCCTATGAGGGTATTGAGAAGGAACTGCGACTGCGGGGAGTTCGTTATGAAAATGTATCACCGGCGGCGCTTCTGGAAATCTATTCGGTGATTGATGAAAGCAATATGGACATAGCTCTACTTGAAAAAGCATCGAAAATCGCGATCTATTCGCCGCCGAATAAACAACCCTGGGACGATGCAGTGACTTTAGCATTGACCTATGCAGAGATTGACTATGACGTCATTTGGGACGAGGAGGTTCTTGACGGCCGTCTGAATGATTATGACTGGCTGCATCTGCATCATGAGGACTTCACCGGGCAATATGGAAAATTTTATGCGAATTATCGAAATCAGCCCTGGTATCATGAACAGCAGCAAAGATTTGAAGAGATGGCCCGTCAATTGGGTTATGCGAAAGTTTCCGAAGAGAAGAAAGCCGTTGCCCGAGCGATTAAGAGTTACATTGGTCAGGGCGGCTTTGTGTTTGCCATGTGTTCGGCAACTGATGCCCTCGATATCGCCTTGGCGGCGGAAAATGTGGATATCGTTGCATCGGTGTTTGATGGTGATCCCGTGGACCCGAAAGCCCAGGAAAAGTTAGACTATTCAAAAACACTGGCTTTTACGGACTTTAAATTATACACCGATCCGATGATCTATGAGTACTCGGATATTGACTACCCACCCAGTTTTCAGGCGGTTACGCCGGGCGCCGAAGCCGACTATTTCGCACTCTTTGAATTTTCGGCAAAGTACGATCCGGTGCCGACGATGTTGACTCAGGATCATGTGGGTACGGTCAAAGGATTTATGGGACAGACGACTGGTTTCAAAAGGGATAAGATTAAAAAACCGGTCGTAATATTGGGTGAAGTCGAAGGAGGAGAACAGGTAAAATATATACATGGCAACTACGGAAAAGGAACATTTACATTTCTTGGCGGACATGACCCGGAAGATTACCGCCACTTTGTGGGTGATCCGCCGACGCGGCTGGAATTGCATAAAAACTCACCGGGTTATAGGCTTATACTGAATAATGTCCTGTTTCCGTCAGCCCGAAAAAAAGAGCGTAAAACATAGGGAGCAGTCCAATGGTTGAAATTCCGATTATTACGAAACATCACAGTGAACTTCAGGATATCACAGAGCATGTCAGAAACTTTATCAGGAATAATAATATTCAGCATGGTATCTGTACAATATTCTGTCCCCATACTACTGCCGGCATTACAATCAATGAAAACGCCGACCCCGATGTTAAGGCGGATATTCTGAGAAAATTGGGTGAAATAATACCCGCCCATGATAATTACCGACATATTGAGGGAAATTCCGATGCCCATATTAAAGCGTCACTCATGGGGAATTCTACTCAGGTAATTGTCGAAAACGGAAGACTTATACTGGGAACCTGGCAGGGAATTTATTTCTGTGAGTTTGACGGTCCCCGCAATCGTAAGGTCTGGATAACCGTATAAAAAACGGACAGGTACCAGACCTGCCCGTTAAGAAACTGTTGTATTTGACTATTTTTTACTGAAGTAGTCAAATACTCCCAACCCAATCGCAAGTAATATCAAGGTTTGTGAAAAGTTGTTCCACCCGGCAGCGGAAATAATGATTGCACTGCCGACAAGTTGAGTGATAATACCCAACAGCAAAGCAACAACACCAGCCAATAAAGCAATAAGAATCCAGGTTTTCATTGTTCCTCCCTTTTTTAAAATTACCCGTCATCGGTTACATTATAAGATAAATTTATCTAAATGTCAAAGGGAATTGAATTATTTTGTTGGCCACCCCACAAAAAATAGTGGTTATATCATTGAGTCCTGTCTAAAAACCATAAATCATAAATCGCGCAATATTAAATCGATAATGTCGATTTAGCATCCAATGACTGATATAATCAATTAAGTTTTGTAGACGTCCGGATATTTTAGCATATAAACACGTAATCCCGGATAAATAATGCAAATCTATCCCATTTTTTGTCTTCAGGCGCCGGTAAATCCGTCCAAAATTCACGCCTATTGCAACGCCATACATAAATAGCTCTGTCTTGAAACGCCCCCG
>Ga0164318_10001233_pt1 | contig 22397 bp, 26 predicted proteins | sample GuaBasSedimGuay9_FD_113734 | JGI IMG/M metagenome (GOLD analysis project Ga0164318, IMG submission 113734) | Subseafloor sediment microbial communities from Guaymas Basin, Gulf of California, Mexico - Guay9, Core 4571-4, 0-3 cm | ecosystem: Environmental > Aquatic > Marine > Hydrothermal vents... | reverse complement strand
TGCGCCGGTAGTCTAGCGGTAGGATGCCGGCCTGCCAAGCCGGTGGCGCGGGTTCGAGTCCCGCCCGGCGCACCATTTTATTCATTTTCTTCTTTTATACCATAGCATTCTGGCTAAAATCTCTACATAATCTTTTCTTCCAGCTATGAAATTTAATCTAGTCGTAGGCATGAGGGGGCGTTTAACATCTAATACGATTTCTCCACCGGCTTCTTTTATTATTAAACTAGGGGCAGCGATATCTGGTATTCGGGTTCTTTTTCCTATGTCGATAACAGCTACGAGTTTGCCCTCAGCGGCTAGGCATACTGCGGTTCCAATGGATCCGAAATGACGAATCTTACCAACCTTATTAATCTTATCTGCTTGTTTTAGCGTATACGTGGATGTTGCCTCGATGAGAGGCCTTGTTACTTCTATCTTGGGAGGAATTGATATTCTAGTTTTTCTCCCATTCGTTAGAAGATATGCTCCTTTCCCTTTTATCGCCCAAAATGTTTTTCTTAATGCTGGGGCGTGAGCGATACCCAATAATATGTCATTAACATGGTCGGCGGAGGCGTATGCTATTAGAGTAGCATAGAATGGTATTTCTTCATAAGCATTTGATGAACCATCAATTGGATCGATTATGACAATGCCCTTAGATGAATCACCGCCATAAGATCCTCTCTCTTCGCCTCTTATCTCGCCTTGGAACCCGCTCTCTCTTAAAGTTTTAACTATGATATTTTCTACCTCTAAGTCGAATGTGAAAATTTTGTCTCCTGAGGGATTGTACCCCATAATACCTCTTTTTCTAATAATTTTTTCGTAGTCTAGTTCTAATAATGTATTTAATAACGTATCTAGAAGATCTTCGGGATCCATAATTCTCGCCTATATTATAGGCTTGACTAGGAGGAGCATTAAGATCATTGAAATAATAAGTAACGAATTATCTATTAACACCCGCTTAAGTATGTGGTTTGACGCCCCTGCTACTTTTGCATAATAAATTTTGTTAAGAATACTAGTTACTGTGCTAAGTAGTATTGCTTCTAACGCCATATCTAATGTAATTGTTCTCCTAACAGCGTACAAAGATATAACTGATAAGACAACTGCGGAATTGCTTACAAACCCACCAATTGCACTACCTATGAGAAGACCATGAATCATAAAGCGTTCTTCAACAAATACCACTAGAAAAGCTATTAGTGTGAACGCTATTGTAAATTTCAGTGCCATACGATATGATAAGGGGCTCTCTAATTGTACATTAATAACTTTTCTTTGTGAGATGAGGTTATATCGTAAGTATGTTAATAAGATACTTAGCGTTGATGGAAGGCCGAGAACAAGCGCGACTAGTAGTACTAATCTTGGATCCCACCAGGCCAGTATAGCTACTAACAGTATTGTTCTAATAACCATTGATGTATTTGCTATCAAGACTCCAGTAGAGATCGTGAGAGATAATTCTCTAGGGTTTTCTCTGAGTTCTTTTTCAGTTAATATCCTAATAAAATTCATTACCGTAGCTTCTGAGTGTATAAGCCCTCCCATTACTGTAAAAGTCACTAAGCCCTGTGTTGCCTCCATCCTTCTTAAGAGCACATAGGCTATAAATCCTATGAATAGGACTAATATCAAGTAGAAGAAGAATATTCTCAAATTAATTACGTGAAAGAAGGGATCATACACATCTGGGATCAGCGGGAGCAGAAGTAACGCGAGGATTCCTATTTCCAGAGCAGATTTTATCTCCTTGTACTCTAATCCTCGGACAATATTGGATAAAGTCTGTTTTATAGCTAGTATGAACGTGGTGAAGATTGATAATGTTACGCCAAGGGAAATGTTTCCTAAGCCTATAATTGTTCCAGAGAGGAAAGCTAATGCCATAGCAACAGCTGTTGTTATTCCCACGTCTTTAAGGTAATATAAAGCTCTAAGAATCGAATAAATAATTATTAAGGCTATGACAACAATGGTGCTAAATATAAGTAGTTCCTTAAACCCATATCTTACAGAATATAGAGCAGAAACCGCTCCAAGCAGAGATATTAAGCCAAATGTTCTGATTCCAGGCATACGCTCCCCGATCTTTGCGCTATAATCCGTTTCGGTGGAGAACTGCCTCTCTAGACCTATTACGGCGCCAACAAGGAACCCTACTAATACTATGAAGTAATCGCTCTGAACAATTGTGGCATAATCCATACTATCACCGAAGTCTGCCTACACTATCTCAATAATATCGTTGCTTAAATAATTTAAACAGAGGTATGTGATAGGGAGAACCTTGTTGTCATGGGGGTTTGTATCCTAATACTTTAAAATAGACGTTGAGGAATACGAGAAATGAGCAGAAGAATAAGAGTAACTATCATCATGAAAGATTGTTGTTATAGAAGTTCGAAAGTGAGCATAAAAGATATACTAGACGCTGGAGGGTTAAAGGAATTTATAGAAGAAATTTATAGAAAGCGTGGAATAATCCCGAATTCGGCAATACAATTATTCTCGGTGGGAAAAAATAAGGGAGTAGTAGAAGCTATCAAAATTCTTAAAGAAATAAAGCTGTTTGATACGGAGCTTTACTTCATAACACCCATCCAATTACTTACGGCGGAGGATTTAGTTATACCATATAGAGAGTGCCTAGATGACTTAAGCATTGATGAAATTAAGAGATTCTTCAACATTTTCAACGTGACAGATGAAATCTTAGAGATAATAGAATCTCAGCCAGAAATCCTTTACATTTATGCGAATAATAAACTCATTAAAATACTTGGACTTTTAGATTATATTCCCAAGAACACTATCGCTTTTCTCGCAATGGATTCCCCTGCTATTTCGCGGTTAAAAAATCTGAGAGTCGTTTATCCCACTCATAAGACTATTTCTCAATTAAGGAAAATGGGAGTTCGGATATCGCAAGAGAACTTTGGTGGTGCTTTTCTGCATTATTTCGCTTTAATACTTAGCAAGCTTTTCTTGGAGATGGGATTAGAAAACTTCATAAATTACATAGAAATGGCTAAGGGAAGGCCAGAAATTCTATTTGACATAGTTTTAAGCTGTGAAGCATACAGCATGATAAAAAGGGGACGTATAGAATCATTACTAAAGTTTCTTAAGTAATAGCTATTCCCTAGCTTATTTAGTATACAAATTTTTGAGGCTCTGCTGAATGGAAATTCGAGTGATAGAAGAACGTTGCAAAGGCTGTGGAATGTGCATTTATGTTTGTGCGCCAAAGGTTTTATCTATTTCAAAGAATAAGATTAACGCGATGGGTTTTCATCCTGTTGAGGCTCTTTACCCAGAAAAATGCCTAGGATGTAGAATGTGTGAATATATATGCCCAGAATTCGCTATTTACATTATTAAGAATGAGAGAAGCTGAAAGTGATGGGGAGCGAATCAAGTCAAGTAAGGAAAAAGTATTGTGTTTTAGACACATCTTCTCTAATAAAAGCACTACGGAAAAATGTGCTTTCTGAAGGATGCATATACGTACTTCCTACTAATGTTTTAAATGAAATAAAAGATGCCGAGACGAGATATTTACTGGATGCTAATAAGCGCTTTTTCTCAATTCTTGGTCCATCTAAAAGAAATCTCGAAAGAGTTCTAGAGGTAGCTCGAGATCTTGGGCTTTCAAAAATATTATCCGAAACAGACATTTCGGTGGTGGCGACGGCTTTAGAACTTATAGAGAGGGGTCATGATGTAATTGTTTATACAGAAGATTATGCTATTCAGAATATTTGTGCATTTATGAAAATTAAGTTTAGGTCAGTATTGAATAGAAAGATTAAGGTTATCCTGAGAGTTTTGAAAAAATGTAAGGTCTGTGGAGAGTTATATCCGGAGGATCTATCCGAATGCCCATTTTGTGGATCAAAAGAGTACGTGTTAGAGAGAAGAAGGATTTCGAGGCTTAACACAAATTAATCCAAGCGCTTTCTTATAGGGATGAACTATAAAGCCTACTCGGCGGAGACGCTCTATTATTCCTCGAACTATCTTTTTTCCCCGATACTTCTCTTCAGGTCTCCCCGTATACTGGAAGAGAATACCTCCTGGCTTAAGAACCCGATATAGCTCAGCGAAAAATCTTTCAGAATAAAGTTCCCCAGCAATAGAGTATCTGGGGGGATCATTTATAACTCGGTCAAAGTAATTAGATGGTAATATTGGTAGAATTTTACAGGCATCTCCATGAATAATCCTCACATTCTCAAGCTCATAAGACCACGGATTATACTCTGCCATCGATAGAACATTCTCATCCTTTTCTATGGTTATGACATCCCCACCGAAACGAGAAGCCCAAATCGCTGTATAACCTAGCCCAGTACAGATATCTAACACACGTCTTTTTCTTGAGATTTTTAATGGAATAACTTTCATTTTAGCATCCTGGAATGGTGTTATACCTTCAGTCCTATGCATTCTTATGCCATTTATCTCTATGGTTGGAGCGGATCTAGCGTTTGTAGCGATTAGTTGGTAGAAACGGTTATCTGAAAACATCATTAAGGGAACTAAATTATCCTCCTGCACTATAAATACTCTATGAGAGTGTTTCCTCATGCGATTAATATCTTCAATATCCAAGCAGTACTCTTTATTCTCGTACTCAAAGCAAATAGAGGAGTCTAAATAACGCGCTTGAATATCTGGAAATCTGCCTAAACTAATACTAAGTTTGATAAATTTTTTCCCTGCTTTTATTTCCTGAAGAATTCTGTCTGCTTCGTGTCCTGAAATTACTGGAACTCTTCTAGGTGTAAACTGGTAAAGACTAAGATTCTTTAATAATTCTTCATGGGGCATAGCTAATAACATCCTCCTATCTTTCTCCCTGAAAAATTATATAGTGATAATGCGTTTATGTAGTTATAATTAGCAATGATGACTCCTGGCGTTACGGATTTATGAAGAGCTGTAGCCCGTCTGAGCTTCTTATAAAGTGAGTGGAGAAACTACTCTTCCCTTAGTAATATTTCATAAGCTCTATGCATTTCAAGACCCGTGGTTTTTAACCCTACTAGGAAACCAAAAGAATTCAGTATCATGCCGCTTCTGATGTATGGTGATCCGAGATTAACTGTTCCTTTTCCAACGCGTACCTTTAATGTTTCGCTTATGAACCTTAGCTCATCATCGGTCATTAATGGATGAGCAAGAGCACCCCTATTATTTGCTCCTACTACAGAACCTATTGTTACGAACGAGAATTTGTAAGATACGACTTCTACATCCAAGACATCCTCAATTATCTTTTTGGCATGTTTATTCTTACTCATTATATCTTCGTGAATCAATGCTGCTTTATCGTTGACTAATAAGATATTACCTAGAGCGTTCTCATATGTTCTAAAGGATAATCTCTCTACGGGAACATCTAATAATGACCTAAGAAGCTTTATTTCCTCATCAGAAACTTGTGGGGGGACTAAAACCCCGTTTGAATTGGAGGCTAATAAAATCCCTACAATGGGCTCATCCATGATATTTACAATGTAAATAGGCACATTAAGTACTTCCTTTGCCTGCTCTAAGATTTTTGGTCGGAAGCCTTCTCCGAAGATCGCGAATTTGTCGGTGGCTAAACCATATGCACCGATATTCCAATTACCCCTATAATCTATGCTAGCAAATGTCTGTCTACTTTTTTCTTTATCCACAGTTTTCCTCCCCTTTATCTCGGTTGGTGAACTATAAAAAATAGTATAGGTTGTAAAAGTTTTAGGTGATGAATATGAAGCTAACTATTGAGAATAGGAAAAGGATAGCTGCAGAGGTTGCATGCAAGTTTCTAGAAGATGGTTTAGTTCTCGGGGTGGGTACTGGAAGTACTGTTAAGTACTTTATAGAGTTTTTAGGTAAAATGATCAGGAATGGTGCTTTAAGAAACATCTATGCCGTTCCATCATCATACGATACTCATTTTCGCTTAGTACAAGAAGGCGTAAAGGTGGTTTCTCTCATAGAGTTTGATGAGCTTGATCTTACCATAGATGGTGCTGATTCGGTATTAATGAACAATAATGTGTTAATAAAGGGTGGAGGTGGAGCATTATTTAGGGAAAAGGTAATCAATTATGCAGCGAGGAAGAGGATAATAATTGTGGATGATACAAAAATAAACAGGCGGTTTCCTATCCCAGTAGAGGTTCACCATTTCGCAATTGGTTACGTGCTTAAAAGCCTAAGAGAGCTTGGACTTAAAGCTTCATTAAGGAGCAGTAAATGTAAGGTGGGTCCTTGCATTAGTGATAATGGGAATATTTTGCTTGATGCTGAAGCCCCATTAGAGCTGATTACAGCAGAGTTAGAAGTTAAGTTAAATTCAATACCAGGTATCCTCGAGAACGGTATTTTTTCTAAGGAAGCCGAAATAGTTGTAGGAAAAGCTGATGGATCATATGAAATTCTTAAGCTAGGTTAAGTTATTCGACTCCGTATTTGTATATCTTTATATATTTTGGTGGTATTTCTTTTGCCAAATAGACCTTATCAGTCGCTTTCCATATCTTACCTCCATTTTTAAGAAAAGATTCAACATCAATTTGAAGGATTACTGGTTTCCCTTTTCTCCTTTTAGCTACTTCTATGGCATCTTCTGGAGAAGGTGACAAGTGAACATATTTTCTTGCCATAGGTTTTAGTCCTTCCCGGAGAATCCATGGGAGTACATCAGCTCGCGTGCCATGGTAAAGATATTTTACTTCACCTAGTTGAATCGGCTTATATTGTATCCTAATCGGGAGACTTCTGCTATGACCATATCTGGCTCTAATAAGTAATTCTCCTTCTTCGTACTTTAGTTCGAACCGCTGTTTAGGATCATTAGTCACTAAAAGCTTTATATCATCTATAGTAACCCACCCAAATCCAGGTCTTCTCTTGATCTTTTTGATCAATTCTCTAGCATTAACGAATCCATCACGACGCATTTTGAGGTCTAGGATATCAGGTCTATGTCTAAGTAATAAGGATAAAAACTTGCTTAAGGTAATTAACTTTTCTTCTCTCGACATTGCTTGAGCACCTTTTTATTTCTAGAATCCATTCTTTAAGGCTTATGGAATCATTAGTGGTGCGAGGGTTGTCAAGATGGTATCCGTAAAGGTAGGGGTTTGTTCCTTTACGAGAAAGATGTACAATATGTTTAAAATTGTAGAGGTTCAGCAAACTTTTTACAATATTCCTCAAAGAAAAACCGTTGAGAGGTGGCGAAAAGAAGCTCCTCAAGATTTTGAATTCTCTTTCAAGATTTTTCAGGGGTTAACGCACCCTCATAATAGTCCAACGTGGAAGAGGTATAGGGGGAAGCTATCAGAAGAGCAAAAAAGATTGGTGGGTAATCTTTCATTAAATGAATTAACTCAGCAATGGATTAAAACGATGATTGAGTTTGCTAATATTCTAAAAGCTCCATTGCTTGTTGTGCAAACTCCAGCGAGCTTTAAGTGCACGAGTGAGAATATTGAGCAAGCAAGGGAGTTTTTCAGATATTTTAGTGATGAACTAGAAAAACATGGGGTTGAAACACTTATAGGATGGGAGCCACGAGGAGATTGGCTTAAAGAGGAAAATAGGAGTGCTTTACGTAAAATAATTGATGAAATTCCACGTTTAATTCATGTTGTCGATCCCTTCTTCCATGAGCAGGTGATAATTAAGGAGACATCATATTTCAGATTACATGGGAAGCCGTATCTTAATTACAGATATAAGTACAGTGAAGATGATTTTGAATTCCTCAAGCAATTAGTAAAAAAGCTTGAGAGAGAAGGGGTTAGAGAAGCGTATCTTATGTTCAATAACACGAATATGATTAATGACGCACTAAGATTTTCTAGCATCCTATAGAAGTGGTGAAAAGTTTTGGAAGGCATTTTAGCGAGTTATGAATTGGTTCCTCGGGAGAGAAGCTTCGAGGCAAAAATGGAGATCCAGAATATAATTTATGAACTAGCGGAGAAATACCCATTTTTAAAAAATGTGGAAGCACATTTATGCCCTGGAGGGTTTAAGGGGCTCATTTTAGTAGATCTAAGAGGCATAAAAAACTCGGTAAATACTAGTGTTTTAGAGGAAGTAAAAAGCGATTTTATTAGTACTTTTTATACAAGACAACGAGATGGAAAGATCAGATACATTACGCGTATCCTAATACTAGATGCCTTAGTACCAACCGATATCGAGGAAATAAGAAAAGCGATGGAGAGGATTAAAGAGAAAGTTAAGGGGAGATGGAGGATAACTCTTAAAACACGAGGTTTTCCAGTCGATCGTATGGAGCTAATTAAGAAAGCTGCAGAACCTATTTCTCAGCCCGTAGATCTTAAGAATCCAGAATACGTTGTCATAATTAACATCCTGGGGGATGTCACAGGAATTTCCGTCGTAAAAGCTGAGGAAGTTAGTAAGAGATGGAGAAGATAAACTCAGCGTAGGTCGCGTTCGTCATTATATTCCGTCCACGAGGGATTCATCATTAAGTTCCCTATAATGGGCTAAATCTTTACTACTTAATAAGTGTATTGTAGATTTTCATCATCTCAATAAATATGGCTAATATTAGTAGGAAGGAGATAAGAAGACCCGTAAGTGCGATTCCAGCGAACAATTTTTCACTTTTCTCAACCCCAAAACTTGTAAGCACCATCACTGTTTGGATGATATAAACTGACAGTGTATAAGCTAGTATTCGTGGTATGCTTCCTCCTCGTATACCGATTTTCGAAACAACTATTATTCCCAATGGGAATTCGATTAGTATAAGGATAAGTAATACTTTTTCTGCTGTTTTAAAATAAGTTCCCATGAACTCCAGAAATTTGAGAAAGTACATAAGTATTATTGTTAGAATTTCGATGAATTGAATCAAAATCCTCCCTCCAATCATTCGAAGATCATAAAGGCTTTCAATGCTTTCTCATGAATGGTCTTCTGTAATTTCTTTATAATCCTTAAGCAATAATTAGCTAAATTCTGAATATCTCCTTCAGCTTCTTCAGAATATTCTGTGAGAAGTAAAGTATATGTGGTTCTTCTTTTTTTCTTATCCAAATTTATCTGTACAACATTTTGCAATTTCATAGGATAAAGAGTCTTCCTCAGGAATGAATATGTTAATTTTGGACCTAATGCAGAGTTTAATCTTGATAAAATGCTCTGAAGCGTATAATTAATAGCAATTAATCCAGCATCACTGCTTACGAAAAATGAGGATAATATAACTTTATTCCGCCATTTCGGATCATAAACAATTTTGTTAATAGTTTCATGAACATATGCTCTGAATAATTCCCCTGGCACCATTCCGAGCTCTTTTTCATTATCACTTAATCTTTGCCAGATAACTAGATCGAATATCTTGAAGAGATCTGATAGCAATTCAATTATATTGCTGATTTCTGGAATTTCAACCGGATCTGTTACGATAGCAGCCGAGAGATCTTTCTTATGAATCATCGCAAGGAAGTATTCTCCAAAATGATGGAATGTTATCTTATTAGATATCTGCTGGTTATTCCTAAGGGATAATTCTCTACTCAATTCTCTAAGAGCCGTAATTAAAGCGGCAAGCATTGTAGGATCTCGGGTCATTTTGCCACAAATAATGATTGGCGAACTATCTGGTTTTTGAATAAATACCGTGTGTACCAGAATGTGCATTGTATACTGCCTCAAAGAATCTTTGGAGATAGAGAACGAGATATTTCTAAGGATAGGAATTAATTAAAGAATTTTTTAAAGGGTTAGCTCGAACACTTGAACTTATTCTCCGCTCGATCTACGATGATATTTATAGAAATTTCAGCAATTATTCTAAGCATGTCACTGAATATCATCAAGCCCCAAAGAGCCTCTCTAAACCACTTGAGGATTTTTTCATTTCTTATCTTCTCGTTAAGTAATGTGTCGAGGCTCTTAAACTCACTACCTAAATTTTCTAATTTATTGAGAAGCTCGTTAGTAAGGCTAACATTGTTGTATAGTATCATTTTTGAGATGAAGTTAAAGAGTGATGAGATATCAGAGAGTAGATCTAGAAATTCGGGAATATTTGCCTCAAGTAGGTTTGTGTTTTTCTCAATAAGGGTTAAAGCTGATTGAGCGATCTTTGCTAAATCATCAGCTAATAGTTCAAAGACTTTTATTATGGTCTTTAGGCTCATGATCTCTATGCTCCTCTTAATGCCGATGGATTCTGCTATTTCCCGGAGCTTAACAGCTAGGAAAATCTGTCTAAGTGTTGAGAAGTATAATCTATCGACTTCCTCCTCAATGTATAAGATCTCCTCAAGATAACTTTTATTCTTCTTTTTAAGTGCTTCTATGAGGAATTCAAGCATTGCTTGAACTAGATTAATAATTCTCTTTATCAATCCGGTTAACGGATATCTAGTTGGGTCAAGAAAAGATCTAAGAACAACATTTTTCTCATCTTCTTTTACGATCTCTAGGCCTCTAATATTATTTATTACTCTTCGTATTTCCTTTAACTGAGATGGGGATATGCCTTTCTCAGATCTAATGATGATGGGGTCTTTTCCAACAACATAAGCAGCAATGATTAAGCGTTCAATTAGGTTTTTCTCTTCGCAGTGTGAGATATCTATGAGGAGAGGAGATACTTTTCTCTTAGCGATGAATTTTGAAGGCGCAATAATTAATGAGCCATCCTCTGAGAGCATTATTGAAACTTCATCACCAGCCTTAAGATTTAGATTATTCACCCACTCCTTTGGCAAAGATACCACTAAACTCGATTTCCCGAGCTTAACTAACTTTCTTCTAAGCATTCTAAGCCCCTATAAGTGTCAATAAAAAGGCTTTAGCCGTAAAGACAGAACATGAGTTGTATTATTTTTTTAATGATGTATATATCAAGTATAGTCTTGTATTTATAGGAACATATTTGAATCTATCGATTATTTACTAATGCTTTGAAGGGGGCGCTGGTATTATCCTAAAACTCCCTATAGATGCAATTTTGGAGGCTCCTGCTGGGGTTTTCCATTGCTCTATTTAGAACTATTTCGCAGACGGTTCCGATGCTCTTTGCCATATCGGATAGTCTGGTTAACAATTTTACCAGAATTACTCCTGTTTTAACATCTCTGCACTTGTTCATAATTTCCTCGCTTAAGCTATGAGTTATCTTGGTAATTTCATTGATTCTCTCTAATACATTATTAGCTAAGAATATGTCAATACCATTATAGGTCCTTACGGCATCACTGATGATATCTTCTATTCTATTTATTAATTCACAGATTTTTTCGGGAATGTTTGGTAATGCTGAAATCTTATCTAAGCTGAGCTTTGAGAGATCCTTAGCCATTTCTTCTACATAATCACCAGCTAATTCAAGAGCCTTTAGGATTGCTCTATTGCCCACAATATGAAGCGTAGATTCAAGGCCAACAAGTTTAGCTAACGCTCTATTTCGCTGAACCATTATTAATTGCCGAACTCCGAACCAGTAAATCCTATCGATCTCTTCTTCAATAAATATTGCTTCTTGGAAGTAATCTTGTTTCCTCTCGGAAAGTCCGCGTCGTAAATAATCGATCATGGAGAGAAGAAGAGAAAGCATACGGCCTATGAGATTATCTATTGAAAAACTTGTTGCATCGGTTACACATTGGAGAAGAATTCTATTTGGTTTTTGTTCGATTATCTCGAATCCACGTAACTTAGTAATAATCTCCCTAATCTCCTTTAGAATCTCAGCGGAAACCCCGCCTCGTCTTGTACGGATGACTACAGAATCATTCCCAATGAGGTAATTAGCTATTAATAATCTAGAGACTAAACCCTTATCTTTACATTTGTCAACATTAATAGCCAATCGGGCATTATTTATTGTGCGGCCTATCGAAATATTGGCGGGGATTATTTTCAGACTACCGTCATCCTCCTGCTTAACTAGCACCTTATCGCCGTTTTTAAGTCCCATCTCATTAAGCCAGTCTTTTGGCAATACAACAACAAGGCTTGATTTCCCCAGCTTCAGAAGAGTTCTCATTGACATTTCATGCCCCTTATTGTAGCTTATACAAAAGTTAAACTAAAAAAACAGAATTACTTTCTGTATATATAAACCTTCCATGAGTATACATAGATATAGTCATCAAGATATTGGTGTTATATGGGCTATAAAATTAATATAATCCCTATATGTATCATGCATTTTTTGGAAAAAATTGGAGTCCTAATGAACTTTAAGGTAAAGTGCTTCCATGTATATTGAAAAAGATACAAAGTAGGCTAAGAAATGAGGAATACCATACTTACCATCCTTTCTCCATAGAGAAGATATGTCTTCGCGCATTTTTCTTAAGCAAACATTAAGAACGTGTAATGAATCGCCTACTAATATGGGCGGATAGAAGGGATATCTAACTGGAAGAGAGATCTCAAGTCCTTTTGGCTCATTTGTTATTGGATCTAGATAGGTTACAAGCCAATATCTCCCATCCAGATCAATTTTTCTCAATCCTTTAAAAGGGATAAAATAGGTTTGGAATTTTCTTCTCTTAATCAGATGCTGGAAGATCTCTATTTCATGTGATATCCTAAGCTCCCATTTTGTGCTTCCTGGCTCCGCTACAACTTTAAAAAGTGGCAATGGTTTGGAGTGCCATTTTTCTAAAAAGTACTTAAAGATCATCAAGAATGGATTATTAGGATCCCTTATTTGATATAATCCGAGCTTAACTATCAAATTCTTTAGATGCTGATCAAGTCGAATTATGACGTGATCTTCGATGGCATCTCTAATATTTATTAAGTTATCCTCTCCATCCCTCAATTTTCTCGCCTGGTACCTTAAATAGGGCCTTTAGATTATGGCTACTGATTTCGCCCTTGATAGGAATTTTTTCACCACATTTTTTGCAATGTGAATCAGTAATGCCCAAAGCATCAACGAAGTATCCTACTCTCCTTATTAATAATGAACCGTCATTGGGACAATAAGTGTTTCTAGCTTTCCCCTCATATATATCATCAATGTACACATAATGAAAACCCATTCTCTTTGCTTTATTGAAAGCTTCCATGAGAAGTTTAGTTCTTGTTGGTGCCTTATCTTTTAATAAATATCGCGGATAGAATCGCTTAATATGCAGAGGAATTTTGAAAGCTTTTAATGAAACTAACCATCTCAGGAATAGGGCGTAATCCTCTTCATTATAACCCGGAATAATTGTGTAAGATAGCTCTAGAAAAATATTATTTTCTAAAGCGGTTTTGGTAATTTCAGCTGCGTATCTCCAAGCTCTAGGAGCTATGGAAACTCTGCTATACGCTAAATCTGAGAATCCAAAAAATCTCACTAAGAGGGCATCGAAATTTCGCATCAGCTTAATAAACCTTTCTTTCTCTATGAAACCGTTAGTTATATGAGAAATGTAAATGCAGGGGTAATGGTGCTTAAGTTCAATAATCTTATTAATTAGCGGTGGTGGGAGAATAGAGAAGCTACAATCAAGGACAATAATCATTTTCCGGTTTTCTTTTTCAAGGATCTTGCTAAGGTCAGTGAGAGAAGTTATTGAATAGGATTTTCTTTCTTTTTCACAAAATGTACAGCGTAAATTACAGCTGGGAAGGCTTATCTCGAGACATTCATGACCTGGGAAGAAATGAAAAAAGCCAGTTAATTCTATGTTTGAGCGCCTTATGAATATTTTATTATCCATAAGTAATTGATTTGGACCAATTAAATGGCATAATCCCCTTGCTGAAAGAATGTTAAAGTTGCATCTATGGGGGCATAATTTACATATCTTTTTCACTCCCATGTTTTCTCGCATCCATTGCTTTAAGCTTCATGATTTCTTCTTCAACGATATTTAACCAATTAGCATCGAAAATTATATACTTCTTTTCTTTAGCCCCGTGAAGTCTCATCTCGATAGTATCACCTATGAAAATCTCTCCGTACACACCTGTTTCAGCAGCAAGGCTTGCTATTTTAAGCAAATTTTCGGGATCGCTTAGATCAGACCTCAGCCTACTTTTCTTAATATCAAACTGCACCGCAGAGTATCTAGATGTTATTGTGATGGTTAATGCGTTTGCATTCTCCATAATACTCAGCGCTGCTCCTCTTAGCGCTGGGTACTTACTGCTATTCTCAAGGAATTTTCCTACGTAGCTTATAATATCTCCCTGAGTATAAGAGAGAATTATGTTTTTGAAATCTTTTATTCTCTTAACGAGTTTTTTAATGAAGGATGATGGAATGTTCTCTTTGTCTTTCCCATGAATTTCGAGCTGGCTCATTGGACTCTGCTTGAAAATTATTGTAATTGGTTTCTCTCTCAAACAAAATCGCAAAATACGTGCTTTAGAGAAGTTTTCTAGGACAGAATTAGCGGTTTCCAATAAATTTTCATGTAATAAAAGCTCATGTAGATTATGAAGCTTCTCAATATTCTTGTTAAGAAACTCGACTATTCTCTCTAAGCCTTTATTGATATAAAGCTTGTAAACAGTACCCTTTGGTGGTCTCCTGATAGAGGAAATAGCCTTGAGAAAGGATGCAAGAGTAGAGCTATCTGTTTCAAAAATCTTAGAGGCGAATGTGATTTTTTTCTCACCAATGTGCACGAAAACATCTGGTCTAGCCTCCTCATCAGCGATAATATATAGATCTTTTATAGTTTCGGGGATGCTGCCTGAGGTAAATGCTTTAAGAACATTAGTGATAAATGTTAGGCCTTCTGTCGTGTCTTTTCCATAAAGCTCTACGAGAATCCTTTGAAATCGTTTTTTAAGATCCCTAATTAGTTCATCACCAATAACTCTTACTACTGTCTCGTCAGAAATTTCACCCTCAATTTTTATTTTTTCCCCAACAAAGCGAATTCTAATGGTGGGAGGAATCATTTCAGATTCTCCTAAAACTTGATTAAGTTCTAAACGTCTTCTTATATCAAAGGCTATAAATATTAATGTTGCTAGTCTTTCGATTAGCTTTAGGGCGATTTGGGAACAATTCGAGGTGAAATTATTGGGACGATTCTTGGAGGATATGAAATCCATCAGCAGAATAATTGTAGCGTTAGATTATCCAGAAATAGACTTCTTTAAAATAATGCATAAGCTGAGGGGTAAGGTCGCTGGAATAAAAATAGGTTTGCCATGCTTATTAACATGGGGTGCAAAATCTGTATCAGATGCTATACAATCTTTTAGACAAGACTTTTTCTTTATAGCTGATACAAAGATGGCTGATGTAGGACATGTAATGGCCATGACATTAGAAAAACTCGTAGAGATAGGCTTTGATGCCGTGATTGCCCACGGATTCGTTGGGGCTAAAAATGCTCTCGATATCCTCGCTAAAAAAGCTCAAGAACTAGATGTTAAAGTATTCCTTGTCGCAGCTATGTCTCATTTGGGCGCTGAGGAATTTATTAATAAAGTATTTTCTAGGATGGTAACTTTAGCATCAGAGTTAAACTTTTATGGATTAGTTCTTCCTGCAACGATGCCTCAATATATTCAGAAAGCGCGAAAAGACCTGAGATACCAAGGAATAATAATTTCCCCAGGGATTGGTGCTCAGGGAGCTTCTCCGGGGGATGCGCTAAAGGCAGGAGCTGATTTTGAAATAATAGGTAGGATGATTATTAAGGCGGAAGATCCAGTAGAGGTTGTGTCCAAAATTAATAAGATTCAAAAAAATGTGCTAGGGGATAAGCTTGAATCTTGCAGAACTAGCAATAAAACTATATAACCTGGGCCTTATCAAGATAGGACAATTTATTTTATCTTCTGGAATTAAGAGCCCATTTTACATTGATTTACGAGAATTAATTGGTTACCCACAATTAATGAAAAAAGTTGCAAATTTAATCCTAAGGGAAGCTAAGAAGAAGTGTTCCTTCGAAGTACTAGTGGGAATAGCTACTGGTGGGATCCCCCTAGTAGCTTATATGTCCTGTATTGGAGAAATTCCCATGGCTTATGTTAGGAGGGAGGAAAAAAAGTATGGGACAGGAAAAATACTAGAGGGTTTTGTATCCAATAGGAAAGTTCTTCTAATAGATGACGTAGCGACTACTGGACGATCTTTAGAGAGGGCCGTTAATGTGATTCGTGATAATGATGGTTTGATCGAGCATGCATTTGTAGTGATCGATAGGGAGCAGGGAGCAAGAGAGAGATTAAAGAAAATGGGAGTTAAGCTACATTCTTTGCTAACTGTAACAGATCTCTTCCGGATCCTTCATAAGAACTCATTGATATCAGATGAAAAATATGAGGAAATAATGAGTTATATTGATGAGTATAGGAGAAAGATTGGGGAGGGGTGATCATGAAGGTAAAAGTCAGATACTTTGCCTATATCAGACAGTTAGTTCAAGACACCCGCGAGGAGGAATTCTCATTACCTGACAGAGCGACACTAAGAGATCTCTTAATGAAAATAGTTAAGAAATATGGGAGATCAATCGAGAAAGTGCTATTTGATTCTATGCAGAAAAAAGCTCTAAATGAAAATATAATCGTTCTCGTAAATGGTAAGGCAGTAAATGATCTTAAACTCGAGCTAGAAGATGAAGATACGATCTCTATAATGCCCTTTCTAAGTGGAGGATAAATAACGCATTACCTATCTGTGTGATACATTTTTGCATTTTAAATAATAACATTCCAAAATAGCAATTATAACTTTGGTCACTACAAATGTAAGAAAAGAAAAATAGAGAAAGAACTATTCAGATAATGTAATTCCTCTCTCCTCTAGAGTCTCTATTACGTATGATAAACCGAATTTCTCTAATGTACTCTTTCTTGGCACTCCGTTTTTATCCCATCCCCTAGCTTCATAGTACCAGTCAAGGAGTTTATCATAGCTTTCTTTTGTAAGCTTTGCACCAGCTAATGGTCCTTTTGACAACGGTATCTCAAACCATTTTCTTGGAGGATAGTCATACTCCCTTCTCCATTCACCATATTCCCGAATCCAGAATGCTCTTATCAAGTTATAGATTTTATCCGCGATAAAGAAGAAGTTATCTAGTGTATAATTAATACCCGTAACGGCGTGGAAGAGTTTCACATAATATTCAAGATCCAGCGCTAACTCTATCCATGGCAGTCTACAAACTGTTAGTATTTCAAATAATCCGCCACGTATCCGCTGGAACTCAATTACTTTATCAACCTTGCTCTTATCAAGTTTATCTCTACCTATCTTGACTTCCCACGAAATAACCCAAGCATCCTTATGATGAGCTCCTATTGGAGAAGTTCCATATGATAGAGCCATCGCTGGAGCTGCATGGCAATCGTACGCAGACACTTCAAGACCTTTAACTTGGATAGCATACTTTGGAGCTTCTTTACCAATTTTCTCAGCTGCCGCCCTTGTCCCTTCTGCTAGGAGCTTACCGATATCTTCTCTCTTGATGATCTTCTCTGCAAGCGCAAGTATCGCTTCTTCGTCACCCCATTTAAGCTCAAGTTTTCCTGTTTGCTTTTGAGAAATGATTCCGCGTTGATATAATTCAATTGCAAAACCAATTGCGTTTCCTAGTGAGATTGTGTCGACACCCCATTCATCAGCTAATCTATTTAACTTAATAACAATATTCATGTCCCCGATTCCGATATTTGAGCCCAGCATTGCAACGTTCTCATAATCTAATTCAGCCCATGTACCCATGAATTTGCCCATCTTAGCTATCGAGAGATTCCCACAAGGCATTGGACACGAGAAGCAACCCTTACGAAGCAATTTGTATACTTTCTCCATAGTTTCTCCACCTATATTCATATAGGCGTCAAAAACGCCTTCACTGAAATTGTTAGTGGGCAGCACGCTAGCTTCTTGTGACCACTCAATAGTCATCATCGTTCCTTGGCCGATCCATTTGCGATAACCGGGATGAGATAGGAGTTTCACTCTAGCTTCCCATGCTAGATTGAATGCTTCATCAATATTAGCAACGGGGATATCGTTCCATCCTTCAGCAACTAAAGCCTTGACTTTTTTGGCTCCAAATACAGTGCCTATGCCAGGTCTTCCCCCTGCTCGACCATATTCAGAGATCACAACCGCGAATTTAACGAGATTTTCACCAGCAGGGCCTATGGATATAACCCCAATATTCTTTCCATGATCTTCCCTCAAAATAATCTCTGTCTCTATCGTACTCTTCCCCCATAGATGTGAAGCATCTTTAATCTCGACGCCATTTGGTGTTATGTAGATATATACTGGCTTCTTCGCTTTTCCTTCCAGCACTACTGCATCATAACCTGCCATTTTTAGCATTGGAGCAAAATAAGTTCCGATATTCCCATCTCCATAACCGCCAGTTAATGGGGATTTCGAGGCGACAACAAGTTTCCCGCTGCTTGGCGTAATAGTTCCAGTAAGAGGTCCAGTAGCTATTACCACCTTGTTTTCGGGGGATAAAGGATCGGTTTCAGGTTCTAGTTCATCCCATAGAATCTTAATAGCGAAACCTCTTCCTCCAATCCATTCGAGAGCGAGATCTTTGGGCAGGTCCTGTTCCTTTACCTCTTCTTTAGACAAGTTTACTCTAAGGATTTTACCAACCCATCCACCCTTCCACTCCACAAAAATCACCCCTAACTAACCAACCTAATAGCGCCCATCGGGCACCATTTCATACATTGAGGGTCCCCATCACATAAATCACAGAAAATAGGGTGCTTCAGCCCTGGATGGCGGAATATAGCGTTGTATGGGCAAGCAACTACACAGTTGAAATGTCCAACGCACTTCTCTAAATTTATCGCCAAGCGGTTCTTCTCCGCATCCCAATAGAGAGCATTTTCTGGGCAAGCTTTTATACAGGGAGCATCAGGACCGCATTGCTGGCAAACACTGTGTTCATGCCATATCTTCTCCGGCGTAAATTCAGTATGGATCCTTATTGCCGACTTAGAAATGTTAAGAACTCCATAATGAGTCTTGGCACATACTTGTTCACATATCTTACAACCAGAACAGCGGGTAGAATCTACAACAATATGTTTAGCCATTTCAACTCCCTATTAAATCCTTTAAAATGACGAGAAAATCATAACATTAAAGCAAAAACGAATATTAATTTTTAGCACTACTAATGTTGTTCTCTATGCCATAATTCCTTACGGCGTGCCTCAAGTAGATCCGGTTCTTTATTCAAGAATTCGGCAGCTGTAATTATTTTCTTTTCGAGTAAGTATCTATGCAGATTGTTCTTTATAAGATACTGAGTCCAGTTTAAGTCACGTAAAAAATGATGATCGATAATAAGTTTCTCAATAGGGCACTTACTAATTATTTCGGGTAATCTCTCCAGAGAACTTTTGAGATGTTTTTCTTCATATCTACTTCCTAATAAGTAGGTTGGCGGTCCATCTAAGAAAATTATATTGGGTTTTGTTCTTAGTATAAACTCAATATGTTCTTTGGTAGGTAAGCCCTGAGTATCGCTTGTGAAGAGGAATCTCTTTTCTCCATCATCAATTAGTATTTCTAAGACGTACCCAAGGTTCTTATTAATTCCGTGAGGTACTGGTTTTGAAAATAATATGCGGGTTTCATTGAAGAAGAATTCTCTATCATCCGCGAATTCTATAATATCCGCCATTTCTCTAATCTTGCTAAGGAATATATTTGCTCTCTGCATTTGATTAGTGTTTATGTTAAGGGTAGGATGCTTAAGGAATACCACTTTACCCTCATAAATCTCAATCTCCCTTTCTGGATGATAATGATCGAGATGATAATGAGATATAATGAGAATGTCTGCTCTCATTGCGTAGTTCCTTATTTCTCTCCATACGCCATTGAGCCTATCGACTTCGAGGGGGTGAGGAGGGAGTCCAAATCTCTTAGGAGCTAAATTGGCTCCAGGATCTATGAGAATTCGAGCATCCTTAGTTTCAATATACGTTGCCATGCTACGTACTCCGAGAGAGTCGGCACCTAGTATCTTTATCTTCATTTTACTCTCACATTTTTAGTAAAGGGGAATTAACTAAACAAAGCTGTGGCCGAAATGATAATTTAAGAATACGTGATAGGCATGATTACAGCTTTAAATATTCCAGATAAGAAGGGATCCTACATCCTCATACTGGAAGTTCTTAAGGAGTTTAAAATTAGAGTTGGAAAGCTAGGGGAATACATTATAACACCGGGATTATATGCGTATGTTGGTTCGGCCTTGGGTCCTGGAGGGCTTAAAGCGAGGGTATTGAGGCATTTCAATAGGTTAAAGAAGAAGAAATGGCATATCGATTACTTAACAACTCATGATAGTGTTAAAATTCGGGGAGTTGTACTGATCATAGAGAGCAAGAAATTAGAGTGCGCTTTAGCAGATGATTTGTTAAGAAAAGGCGCGCTGGTGATAATTCCTAAATTCGGCTCAACCGACTGTAATTGTGCTGCCCACTTACTTAAGATTGATCGGGAAACACTACTTGCTACTATTAAGGAGCTAGAACAAAATTTTGGCTGTATTCTCACCTATCTTGATGAGGAGTTATTTTCTTCTTAAATACTTGGAAAGGTAATGACCAGACGAGATCCTTTTCTCTTACAACTAATATTTCCTGCCCATCTGGTGTCTTCCTTAACCTAGCAGGGATATATTCATAGGCTGTCTCAGGAAGTGTTAGGAGTTTATACGCAGACTCAATGCATGTTTTCTTTTCCTGCAACTCATAGAGCATATCCATTAATTCTTCGAGCATATTTTGTAGGAAAGGGACATCCATAGAGTCTTCGAACATTTTATTTTCTAGCTGGAAAATAGTCTTTTCTAGCTCTAATATTCTTCTTGACAGAGATTCCATCTTCTCCTTAATAATCCTTACAAGAGCCTCCTTAGGCATTAAACGGGTTATCCCTAAGGTAATAAGGGCATAAGCAGTGGTTACGGGAATTTTCTCTTCGGAGAAGAATACATGCAAGCATCTATCATGGTCTAAATCATAGTGAATAATAATATTATTACCAAAACTTTTTTCCCTCTTTAAATGCTCTTTGAGGACATTTATTATCGGATGAGTCTTTAATTTGATTATCTCTTCTCCCTTTAAACTTAGATGGATCTCGGGGACATAGTCCCTTATCTCACGGGAATCATACACGTTAGATCTCCCATAATTAGCATCTCTTTTCATGTTTATCCTAGTCAGGGAATTAATACAACTTTAATCCTAGTCATACTACCTATTTTTCATAATTAATTCGCAGAGAATATAACCATAGTTTAAGGTCTTAGCGATGTTCGATGTAGTTGTAGTAGGAGCTGGCTTCGTTGGAAATTTTATAGGAACAGAATTAGCTAAGAAAGGCTATAATGTATTAATACTCGAAGAGCACAAAAGAGTTGGTTTTCCTCCGCATTGTGCTGGATTAGTCGGTATTACTGGACTGGAAAGAATAGGTCTAAGGAATAAAGTGAGAGAAAACGGCTTAATTATAAACAAGATAAGGGGGGCTCGTTTTTTCTCAAAAAAGAAAGGTCCCATAGAAATATATTATAATGAACCCGTTGCTTGGGTTATTGATCGGGTAAAACTTGATACCATGCTTCATGATGAATTTCTTTCTCATGGCGGTGTAAGTAGATTAGGGGTTAAGGTCAGGAAAATTTCTCCGGATGGCAAATTATTAACATCTAAGGGGCAACTAATTAATGCTCATGTAATAGTGGATGCGGAAGGAGCTAGAAGATTATTAATTCGGGAATTTCCGGGAACACATACTAAAGGCTTACTGCCCGCCTTGCAAATTGATGTTAGAGGTTCGGAAGAGCTAGAGGACGACTTTGTAGAGGTACATTTTAATGTGCCAGATTTTTTCTCATGGATAATTCCACTTGGGGATCGTAATTATCGAGTAGGCGTTGCAAGTAAACATGTTAATCGCAATATGTTCGTCTTCGTAAAAAAGTTCGCGAGAAAGAGGTTGGGAAGAATAAATGTGCTTAAAACTTTTGGAGGTATCGTTGTGAGTGGCCCTCCTTTAAAAAAGATGGTTTGGAAAAAAGTAATCGCCGTAGGGGATGCGGCTGGTCATACAAAACCAACTACTGGAGGTGGGGTGGTCTTCGGAGGATTGAGCGCGAAAATAGCAGCAGAGGTTATTCATCATTATCTAAATAGTGAGGTAAGATCTCTTCATCTCTATGAGAGAATGTGGAAAAGGACTATTGGAACACACTTAGAAATAATGCTTCGCATGAAACAATTATTACAATTTATTTCTGTTTCTGAAAGATTAATGGATTTTCTCTTTTCTATTATGCCCAAATATCTAGGCAATAATGTTAAGAGCGATTTTGATTTCCATTCAACAATTATTTTACCAAAAATTAAGACTT
>Ga0164318_10001232_pt1 | contig 22397 bp, 19 predicted proteins | sample GuaBasSedimGuay9_FD_113734 | JGI IMG/M metagenome (GOLD analysis project Ga0164318, IMG submission 113734) | Subseafloor sediment microbial communities from Guaymas Basin, Gulf of California, Mexico - Guay9, Core 4571-4, 0-3 cm | ecosystem: Environmental > Aquatic > Marine > Hydrothermal vents... | reverse complement strand
TCTGTAAAAAGAGGAGAGATTGTGGGCCTTTTAGGCCCTAACGGTGCAGGAAAGACTACTTGTTTCTATATGATTGTAGGAATTATTTCTCCTGATGGGGGAAGGATATTTTTTGATCAGGAGGATATTACGTCTTTCCCTATTCATAAACGAGCAAGATTAGGATTAAGTTATCTTTCCCAGGAACCTTCTGTGTTTAGAAATCTTACAGTGGAGGAGAATATTATGTCAATTTTGGAGACTTTGCCTCTCTCCCGAAGAGAGAGGAAAGTTCGTTTAGAGGCTCTCCTTAAGGAGTTAAAGATTGAACATTTAAGAAAAAATAAAGCCTATACTTTAAGTGGAGGGGAGATGCGTCGGTTAGAGATTACGCGTAGTCTGGTTACTAATCCTTCTTTTTTACTTTTAGATGAGCCTTTCTCCGGGATTGACCCTATCGTGGTTGAGGAAGCAAAACAGCTAATTAAGCAGTTGAAGGAGAAGGGGATAGGAATACTTCTTACTGACCATAATGTGCGGGAGACACTTTCTATTACTGATAGGGCTCATCTGATATATGAGGGGAAAATTTTAATTTATGGTGATTCCAAAAAACTAATAAATGATCCTCAGGCGAGAAAGATTTACTTAGGAGAAAGCTTTAGGATGTAGCTATGAGAGTAGAGATTAAGAAACTGAGTGAAATAAGAAGAATTGTCAATGTTGAGGTGGACAAATTTTTGTTAGATGAAGACAGAAAAAAAGTTTATCAAGATTTAGGAAAAGAGTTGAAGGTTCCTGGATTCAGAAAAGGGTGCGCGCCATTAGATATTTTAGAAAAACATTATGGAAAGTTTTTAAAAGAAAAATTCTTGGAATGGGCTTTACCTATTTATTATGAGAGGATAATTAAAGAAAAAAATATTACTCCCGCAGCACTTCTGAGAATATTTGATATTGAGCTTAAAGAAGATAGTTTGAAGTTTTCTTTTGAAGTAGAACTTAAACCCCGGATAGAGATTGAGGAAAGTTTATATAAAGGAATAAAGATAAAAGAAAAAAAGATAGAGGTAAGAGAAGAGGACTACAAAAAGATAAAAGAGAATATAAAAAATGATATAGAAAAGATAGTGGATAGAAAAATAGATGATGTTTATCTTGCTAAGTGGTATGGATATTCTGATGAAGATACTTTTAAGGAAGCAGTGTTTTGTGAGATAAAAAATGGAAAGTTAGCAGAGAGAAGAAAATATCTTGAAGAACAGGTAATCAGCTATCTTCTTAAAAAGATAAAAGTCGAGCTTCCTCAAAAGACACTCAAAGATTTCTTGGAAAGATTAGTAGAGGAAGAAATGAGAAGAATTCAGATTCAGGTTGACGCAAAAGAGCAGATAGAAAAATATAGAAAAGATATAGAGAATAAATTGAGGCCTTACGCTCAGCAACGTTTAAAGTTGTTTTATATTTTAGAGGCTATTGCTAAAAAGGAAAACTTAGATGTAGAAAGGAATCTTTTGTATGATGTGGTTATAAGTTATATTTTAAGTCATGCTCAATTTGTATAGATATATAGGTCTAAAAAGGAGGGGTGATGAAAAATCAAGCTTATGTACCTATTGTAATTGAACAGACAGGTCGTCTCGAGCGAGCATATGATATTTATTCTCGACTCCTTAAAGATAGAATTATATTTATCGGGACTCCTGTTGACGATAATGTAGCTAATGTGGTTATTGCTCAAATGTTGTTTTTGCAGATGGAGGATGTAAATAAAGATATTAATCTCTATATTAATACTCCTGGAGGAGTGATTACTGCAGGGTTAGCAATATATGATACTATTCAATTTGTAAAATGTAATGTAGCCACTTACTGCGTGGGGCAGGCAGCTTCTTTAGGAGCACTTCTTTTAGCCAGTGGAACGAAAGGGAAACGTTTTGCTTTGCCTAACTCAAGAATAATGATTCATCAACCCTGGGGAGGAGTTCAGGGTTCAGCGGAGGATATTTCTCGTCAGACAAAGGAGATATTAAGGTTGAGAGAGAAAGTAAATGAGATTTTAAGTTTTCATACCGAAAAACCGATAGAAAAGATAAGAGAAGATACCGATAGAGACTTTTTTATGAGTGCTCAAGAGGCGAAAGAATATGGGATAGTAGATGAAGTTATTGTTCCTGCAAAGATGAAATCCAAGGGAGAAAAATGAAAAAATATCTTCTTACCCCAGGGCCTTCTTATGTACCTTACCGGATAAGAGAAGAATTGGCAAAAGAGATTATCCACCATCGCACACAGGAATTTAGAGAGATATTAAAAGAAGTCAGTCAATCTCTCAAGAAGGTTTTCTGCACAGAAAATCCAGTGATAACTTTTGCTTCTTCAGGAACAGGAGCGATGGAGGCAGCGGTAGCCAATTTTTTTTCCTTGAAAGATAAAGTTATTGTAGTTAACGGAGGAAAATTTGGTGAGCGTTGGAAAGAAATTACACAAGGTTATGGTTTGGAGGTTGTAGAATATAAAATTGAGTGGGGTAGTTTTCCCTCTGTAGAGTATTTAGATAACCTATTAAAGAAAGAGAAAGACATAAAAGCACTTTTTACTACATTGTGTGAGACTTCTACCGGGACAGTTTATAATATAGAGGAGATAGCTAAGTTAGTTAAAGATAAAAGTACTCTGTTGATTGTAGATGCGGTAAGTGGTTTAGGTCAAGATAAGCTTCTTACTGACGAATGGGGGGTGGATGTGGTGGTTTCTTCTTCACAAAAAGGTTTAATGCTTCCTCCGGGGTTATCTTTTATAAGTATTTCTCCCAAGGCACAAGAAGCAATGAAGAAGGCTAAGCTCCCTTGCTATTATTTTAATCTGGCTAAAGCATTAAAAAGTTATAAGAATGATGATACGCCTTTCACTTCTTCAATTTCTTTAATTGTTGCTCTGAGGAAATCATTAGAGATAATAAATGAGGAGGGAATTGCCAATCGTTGGAAGAGATTCTCTCTTTTATCTTCAGCCACACGGGAAGCGGCTAAGTCTTTGGGGTTATCTCTTTTTTCTAAGAGACCTTCCAATTCTGTTACTGCTATTAGTTCTCCTCAAGGCATTTCCTCTTCTGAGGTGGTTAATCTATTGAGAAAAAAATATAAAGTAAGTATTGCTGGAGGACAGGCGGAGTTTAAAGAGAAAATCTTTCGCATTGCCCATATGGGAGCAATAGATAAAGATGATTTATTGGTTTGTTTTTCTTTTTTAGAGAAAGCTTTAAAAGAGTTGGGGTATAAAAGGTTTGAAGAAGGTATTTCTTTAAAAAAGCTTCAGGAAATCTTGGATGTATAAGATTCTTATCTGTGATAAGCTTTCTGAGGAAGGGATAAAGATATTAAGGGAAGCTCGTTTTGAGGTGGAGTGTAAGTTTGGAATAAGTAGGGATGAGCTTAAAAATATTATTAAAGAATATGAGGCAGTAATTGTAAGAAGTCAAACAAAGCTGGATGCCGGAATTATTGAAGGAGCAGAAAAATTAAGATTTATTGGAAGAGCAGGTGTAGGAGTAGATAATATAGACATTGAGAAAGCAACAAAAAAAGGTATAGTAGTGATGAATGCTCCGGGAGCAAATGCTATCTCAACTTGTGAACATACTTTTGCTTTGATGCTATCTTTGGCAAGAAAAATTCCTTCTGCTAATAGTTCCCTGAAGAATAGAGAATGGAAGAGGACACAGTTTAAAGGAGTGGAATTTTATAATAAGACCTTGGGGATTATAGGATTGGGAAGAATTGGAAAGGAAGTGGCAAAGAGAGCTTTGGGTTTTGGGATGAAGGTTTTAGCTTATGATCCGTTTATCTCTTCAGAAATAGCTACCAGCTTAGGGGTAAAATTAACCGATTTAGAGGAACTTCTTAAGGAGTCTGATTTTGTAACCATTCATACTCCTCTAACTGAGGAGACAAAAAATTTAATTTCTTCCAAGGAATTAGAGATAATGAAGAGCTCTGCTTTTATTATTAATTGTGCCCGGGGAGGCATTATTAACGAAGAAGCTTTGTATCAGGCACTTGTAAAGAAAAAGATAGCCGGTGCCGCGTTAGATGTATTCAGTAAAGAACCTCCTTTTGATTTACCTCTTTTAGAATTAGAGAATGTGGTGGTTACTCCTCATTTAGGAGCTACTACTTTTGAAGCTCAGGTTAATGTGGCTATAGAGATAGCTATATGTATTCGTGATGCACTTTTGGGAAAAGCAATAAGAAACGCGGTAAACTATATTCAGGTTGAGGCAGAAGTTTATCAGATTCTAAAGCCTTATATGGAACTTTCTCAAAGTATGGGAAAGTTTATCTCTCAACTTATTGAGGGAAGAACGTATGGTATAAAATTAAGCTATTATGGAGAAATTGCCTCCTTAAAAGTTGACCCTTTAGGGATGGCTTTTATTAAAGGTTATCTTTCTCAGGTCTTAGAGGAAGGGGAAGTAAATTTAGTTAATGCTTTAGAAATTGCTAAGGAAAGAGGCATAAAGGTGGAACAGAGTAAAATTTCTCAAGAAGGGGAATATGTAAATTTAATAAGAGCAGAGATATTTACTGATAAACAGAAGAAAATAATTGAAGGCACATTATTTTCCAATCGACAACCACGATTTGTAAGATTAGATGATTTTCATATTGAGATTACTCCTTCTGCTTATATGCTTGTAATTTTTAATTGGGACAAACCCGGAGTAGTAGGAATGTTAGGTTCGATTTTAGGAAAGGGTAAAATAAATATTGCCGGAATGAGTCTGGGAAGGCGCGCCCCTCAAGATATTGCCTTAACAGTTTTAAACATTGATTCTCTGCCTTCTTGGGATTTACTGAGAGAGATAAAAGATACCCCTAATATTGTTTTTGTAAAACTTGTAAAAGTATGAGAAAGATTCTGATAATTCTTTTTCTTTTTGGTTTCTTTCAACCAGTATTTTCTGCCGAGCTTACCATAGTCTATACCGGAAATACTTTTGGGGCTCTTTATCCTATAAGAGAAGGGGGGTCTTTGGTGGGAGGTCTTGCCCGGCGTAGCACTCTAATAAAGGAATTGCAGAAAGAAAGGAAAAATTTACTTCTGATTGAGGCAGGAAATTTTTCTGCTGGTTCTTCTTTTGATGAGTTTAGTATTTCTTCTGATTTGGATAAAAGAAGAACGATGATTTATCTTAGGGCAATAAAGAGAATGGGTTATGAGGTAGCAGGTGTAGGAAAAGCAGAATTTCTCTGGGGAAGAGAATTCTTTGAAAAATTAGTAAGAGAAAGTGGTCTTGATTTTGTCTCCACTAATTTATCCTGGAAAAAGATGAAACCTTTTTTGATAAAAAAGAAAGAAAAGTTAAAAATTGGAATATTGGGGATAGCCTATACTTCTTCCTTTGATTTCGAAAGAGTAAAGACTCAGTTAAGAAAGTATCTGGTTCTTTTTAAAAAAAAGAAAGTCAATTTCATTATTCTTCTTTCTAGTTTAAGGGATGATCTAAATATTAAAATTGCTGAGGAATTTAATAAAGATATAAACTTAATCATCTCTTGTGGCTTTGGCGTCTCAACTTCCCCCTTGCAGGAGATTGGAGAGGTAGTTCTGGTTAAACCTTTTTATCAAGGGAAATCAGTAGGAATAATAGATTGGGCAGGAGAAAAAGATAATTTGGTTTTGAAAGACTTTAAAGAAAAAAGAATTACTTCAGAAATTGCCGAGGATGAAGATATAAAAAAGATAATTCCCACCTGTTTCTCAGATAAAGACTGTTATTTTAAAAGGCAGATTCCCTGCAAATGTAGAAACCCTGCTACCTCCAAAGCGATATGTGTTCCCAAAAATGTAGAAGTATTGGTGATTGAAGACAGAAATTGCCCTTTCTCTTCCACAGTTACTACAGAAAAATTTCTTCGGCGGTTTTCTTCTTTATGGAGGTTTTCTTATATAGATTATAGAAAGGAGGAGGCTCAAAGATTAATAAGGAGATACCATATAAAAACTCTTCCTGCCTTTATCCTGCCTCCCTTATTAGAAGAAGAGTTTTTCTCTAATTTATCAAAATTTGTGCGTAAAGAAAAAGATAAGTATCTTTTAAAGGAGGTAATAAGCGGGATTAATATTTTTTTAGAAAGAAAATTTTTACCAGCAAGGGTTGATCTTTTCTTCCATCTACAGGATAGACATCTTCATTCTTTACTGAAAATGGTATCTACAGTTTGTAAAAAGGAAGGATATAAACTTAATTTACATCTTATTGTTTCTCCCACAGATACTCAAGAGTTAAAGGAGGAAGTAGAGAGAATGGTAGCAATTAAAAGTCTTTATCCCCAGAAGTTTTTCTCTTATCTTTTGGAAAGAGTAAAAAGAATAAACTCAAGTTGGTGGATTTCCTTATTGGAAAAAGAAGGAATTGATTTTAAGAAGATAAAAGAGTTTGTAAAAAGAAAAAGATATATCTCCTTTTTGGAGGAAGAAAAAAGATTACAGAAAGAGTTGAGAATTAACCGTGGAGTGGCGATTCTGGTGAATAATCGTTTCCTCTTTCAATTGGTCGAGCCTGATTATTCTGATTTAAAAAAATTATTAGAATACACTAAAAAGGAGGAGTGATGGCTAAGATATATATAATTGATGTGACCAATCGTGATGGTGTGCAGACTTCCCGAATTTGTCTATCCAAATTACAGAAGACAATGATTAATTTATATCTGGATAAAATGGGTATATTTCAAAGTGAATTTGGATTCCCCACAACTAATCATGAGATAAATTATCTTAATGCTAACTTAGAACTTTATGAGAGAAAAGTAATAAAAAGATTAAGGCTTTCTGGGTGGGTAAGAGCGATAAGAGAGGATGTAAAGTTAGCTTTTAAAAATATTCCTTCTCTAAAACATATTAATGTTTCTATTTCTACTTCTGACCAGATGATTAAACACAAATTTAGAGGCAAGTTGGATTATGACACAGTAATAAAAAGTATGCAGGAAGCAGTAAAGATAGCGAAAGAAATGGGAGCAGAGACAGTAGGGGTTAACGCTGAAGATTCTTCTCGTTCAAGAATAGAATATCTTATAGATTTTATCTGTGCAGCAAAAGAAGTAGGAGCAGATAGATTTCGGTATTGCGATACCTTAGGTTTTGATACACCTTTTACTATCTATGAGAGAGTTTCTAAAATTTTAGATAAAGTAAAAATCCCTGTTGAGCTTCACTGTCATAATGATTTAGGATTAGCAGTAGCTTCCTCAATTGCTGGAGCTAAAGCCTGTATTGATAATGATGTGGATGCTTATATAAATACTTGTATTAATGGAGTGGGGGAAAGGGCAGGGAATGCAGACTTGGTTAGTATAATTTTGGCAATTAAATATGGAAGTGGAATGCAAGATTATCTTTTAGATGAAAATATGGATTTAAGGATGAGCTGGCGGATATGTAAATATGCTGCTTATGCTTTCGGTATCCCTATACCCATTAATCAACCGGGGGTGGGGGCTAATGCTTTTGCTCATGAATCAGGAATTCATGCTGATGGAGCGTTGAAAGATAGAAGAAATTATGAACTTTATGACTTTGAGGAGTTGGGGAGAGGAGAACCAGAAGTAATTGAGACAGGAAGAAAGATTACGGTAGGAGAATACTCAGGAATTAGAGGTTTTAGAAATGTTTATGAAAATTTAGAGATAAGATTTAAGGATGATACAGAAGCAAGAAAGGTTTTAGAGTTAGTTAGATTCGCTAATGTGCATAACCAAAAACCATTAGTAGAGGATGAGCTGAAATTCATTGCTCAATATCCTGATATTGCCCATAAATTATTTACAATGATTCCTCCGCAGTCATAAGAGTATTATGAATATAGTAGTTGTAGGATTACAATGGGGAGATGAAGGAAAGGGTAAGATTATTGATTATTTTTCTCAAAATGCAGATATAATTGTAAGATTTCAGGGAGGAAACAACGCTGGGCATACAGTGGTAATAAATGGAAAAAAATTTATATTTCATCTTATTCCTTCAGGGATTTTAAGAAAGAACAAAATTTGTGTGATTGGAAATGGTGTAGTAGTTGACCCGAAGGTTTTAATTGAAGAGATTACTTCTTTCCGAAAGGAAGGTGTTGAGGTTACTCCGGAAAACCTTAAAATATCTTTACTCTCTCATATAATTTTTCCCTATCATAAGATAATTGATGCTTTAAGAGAGAAAAGAAGAAAGATAAAGATTGGAACCACAAAAAGAGGAATTGGTCCCTGTTACGCGGATAAAATTTCTCGGTGCGGAATAAGGCTGATTGATTTAATTCATCCTAAAGTATTTTCCTTAAAACTGAGGGATAATCTTCGAGAAAAGAATGCTCTCTTTAAAAAAGTATATGGGGTTTCCCCTTTCTCTTTTAAAAAAATTTATGAGGATTACTCCTGTTATGCAGAGTTTCTTAAACCTTTTGCTACAGATACAGTGGAGTTTTTTCTGAAGATGAGAAAAAAGAGATTTCTTTTTGAAGGAGCACAGGGAACATTTTTAGATATTGATTTTGGAACCTATCCTTTTGTAACCTCTTCTTCTACCTTATCTTTAAATGCTTTGTTGGGCTCAGGAGTCCCTTTTATTCCTATTCATAAAGTGGTAGGGGTATCCAAAGCTTATACCACGAGAGTAGGAGAAGGTCCTTTTCCTACAGAAATTAAAGGGAAGCTGGGACAGCATTTGAGAGAGAAAGGGAAAGAATTTGGCGCAACTACCCATAGGGCGAGAAGATGTGGTTGGCTTGATCTGGCAATGCTTAAGAGAGCTATTCTCCTGAATAAAGTTGATGAGGTAATTATTACCAAACTTGATGTATTAGACGGTTTAGAGAAGATTAAGTTTTGTGTAGGATATAAATATAAAAAAGAAAAAAAAGCTATAGAAGGTTTTCCTTATGATTTCTCTCAAATTAAACCTCTCTATAGAGAGATTCGAGGATGGAGGATTTCTACCGAAGAGATGAAGAGTTTTAGAAGTTTGCCTATAGAGATTAAGTCATATGTTAGAGTAATAGAGAAATTTATAGGCTGCAAAATAACGCATATTACGGTAGGTGAAGAAAGAAGAGCAATAATAAAAATCTCAAGTTGAGAAGATTGAAAGGATTGAAAAAAGAAAGGATTTTCTTAGGGGATAAGGTTGTTCTCAGAGTAGTTAGTTTTTTTTTCTCTGTTTTTTTTGTAAATATTTTATTCGCTCAGGAAATAAAAAATTTCGAATTTGCTGGCCTTTTCTATCCTCAAGATAAAAAAAAGTTAGAAATTAAAATTGAAGAATATTTTTCTTCTGCCATTCTTCCCTCAGTAGATAATATTATAGGAGTAATTTCCCCCCACGCAGGATACATTTTTTCTGGAAAGATTGCTGCCTATTCTTATAGGATTTTGAAAGATAAAGATTTTGATACAGCAATTATTATGGGGCCCTCACATCGTTATTTTTTTAAAGGAGTAGCTTTGTGGGGCAAAGGAGGTTTTTCCACGCCTTTAGGAGTATTTAAAGTGGATGAGGAAATAGCAAAAGAGTTGGAAAAATTAAAGTTTGTGAAAAAGAAGAGAGAGTATTTTGGGGGAGAGCACTCAATTGAGGTTCAGCTTCCTTTTCTAAAAAAAGTATTACCGCAGGTAAAGATTGTTCCTTTGCTGTTTGGAAAAACCTCTTATGAGAATCTGGAGAGGTTAGCGGAAAAATTAGTGAAGCTGAGAGGAACAAAAAGACTTCTTTTAATTGTCTCCACCGATCTTTCTCATTATCATTCCTATTCTGAGGCAAAAAAGATTGATGCCGAGACAATTCAATATATTAAAAATAAGGATATCGAGTCTCTGTGGAGAGGTAATCTGTTAGGAGAAGCTCGTGCTTGTGGGATATATCCTTTAATTAGTTTTCTTTTTTATACCAGAAAAATAGGGGCAAAAATAAAAATATTAAAATATGCTAACTCCGGAGATGCTTATGGAGAAAAAAGTAAAGTAGTAGGGTATCTGAGTGCGGTTGCTTATAAAGAGGAGGAGAGTATGGAGTATAGTTTAACAGAAGAGGAGAAAAAAATTCTTCTTGAGATTGCACGCAAAACTTTGGAAAGTTATTTAAAGGATAAAAAAATTCCTCAGTTTAAAGTTACTTCTCAAAGACTGGAGGAGAAAAGGGGGGTATTTGTTACTTTGAAAAAGAATGGTCAGTTACGGGGCTGTATCGGAAGAATTGTTGCCGATACCCCTTTATATCAGGCAGTCTCAAGAATGGCGATTGAATCTGCTCTCTCTGACCCTCGATTTTATGCTGTTGATTTTTCTGAACTTAAAGATATCGAAATTGAAATTTCTGTACTTTCTCCTTTTAGAAGGATAACCAGTTTAGAGGAGATTGTCGTGGGAAGAGATGGTCTTATGATTCAGAAAGGATTTTATTCAGGGCTTCTGCTTCCTCAGGTTCCTCTTGAATATGGATGGGATAAAAAGACTTTCTTAGAGCATCTTTGTTTAAAAGCCGGTCTTCCTCCTTCAGCTTATAAAGATAAAGATGTCGTAATTTATAGATTTACTGCCTGTGTTTTTTCAGAAAAGGAATTCTCTCCTTAAATTGAAATGTCATTTACAAGGGTTTATATTCCACAAGAAGAATTAGAAGAAACAATAGAGATAAAAGATAGAAAAATAATCAATAAATTAAGAAATGTCCTTCGCCTGAAAAAAAGAGATAAAATTTGTGTTTTTGATGGAGAAAGTAAGGAATATCTTTATGAAGTTTGGGAAATTGAAAAAGATTGCATCAAAATAAAAAAGATTAAGTTCTTAAAGGAAGAAAAGATTTTCTCTTGCAAAATTTATTTAGCTTTTCCTCTCTTTAAAAAGGAAAGAATAGAATTCATCTTAGAGAAAGCTACTGAGTTGGGGGTATTTAGATTTTTCCCTTACATATCTGAGAGAACAGTTATTTCTAAAGCTCCTTCTTCTTTAGTATATGAACGATGGAGAAAAATTATTATAGAGGCAACACGTCAGTCACAGAGAATTTTAATTCCTTTCCTGGAGAGACCCCAGCTGCTACCCCAGATAATTAAAGGTCCTTTTAGGAAGAAAATTGTTACTACTTTTTCGGGAAATTCTATAAAAGAAATGGAGAAGATCAAATCTGGGGATATCCTTTTGGTGATAGGCCCGGAAGGGGATTTTTCTCCTTCCGAATATGATATGTTAAAAAAAGAAGGTGTATTTTTCTTGAAACTTTCTCCTCATATTTTACGTGTGGAGACAGCAGCAATTTTCTCTGTAGGATTAGTCAATTATTTTCTTTATGGATTATATGAGAAAGGTTAAGCTGATAGCTTTAGGCTGTAAGGTAAATCAGTATGAAACGCAGGCTTTCAAAGAAGGACTTTTAAGGCGGGGTTTTTCTATTGTTGATGATGAGGCATCTCTTTATATTATTAATACCTGTGCAGTGACAGAACAGGCAGCGATTAAGTCAAAAAAAATTATACAGAAAGTGAAAAGGAAGAATTCTCAAGCACAAGTTGTCGTTACTGGATGTATGGTAGAAGATTACGAAAAAGAATTAAAAAGAATGGGAGTAGACCTTCTCATTCCCCATTCTCAGAAACATTTACTTTTGGAGAAAATTTTAGGGAGAGAGAATTCTTCAAAGAATATCTGGGACCTTAAGATTACCTCCTTCTTCAATAAGAGAGCATATTTAAAGATTCAAGATGGTTGCGATAGTTTCTGTAGTTTCTGTGCCATTCCTTATTTTAGAGGAAAACCTCTGAGTCGCCCTGTTGAGGATATTATTGGGGAGGCAGAGAGATTATGTAAGAAACATCCTGAGATTGTACTTTGTGGAATAAATTTGGCTCTGTATGGGAAAGAAGAGAACTTCAGAAATAATCTCAGTCTGTTGATAAAAAGACTTCTCAAGATAGAAGATTTAAAACGACTGCGTCTAAGTTCACTTCAGCCTGTTTGTCTGGGAGAGGATTTTTTTTCTCTTTTCGAAAATGGGAAGATGTGTCCTCATCTTCATCTTTCTTTTCAAAGTGGGGATGATAAAGTGTTGAGGTTGATGAATAAAAAAGAAGATGTTTCTTTATACCTTAATCTTGTAAAAAAATTACGCAAGTTGAACCCTCATATAGCCATAAGCTGTGATATTATGGTAGGATTTCCTTATGAGGACGAGAGGAGTTTTGCAAATACAGTAAGATTCTTAAAGGAAGTAAGGCCCATGCGAATGCATATTTTCACATTCTCTACACGCCCGCATACTATTTTTGAAAATATGAAATTGAAAAAAAGTTGGATGATAAGGATGAAAGAAAGATACTCTATTTTGAAGAGATTAGCTGAGGAGTTTTCTTATGAATATAAACGTAATTTCTTAGGAAGAACTCTTTTTATGGTTGCAGAAGAAAAAAAAGATGGCTATATTTGCGGATATACTCAAAATTATATAAGAGTATTTGTGGAGAAAGAGATTCCTTTAGGAGAGATTGTTAAGGTAAGGCTGAGAAGCATTGATAAAGATAAAGTATTTGCTGATGCAGAAAAGTAACAGAAAGATATTAGTATTTTATGCTTCCTGCGGAGAGGGGCATAAAATAGTTGCTTCTGCTCTAAAAGAAAAGCTAAAAGTTTCTTGTTATGATATTTTAGATTTTTGTCCATATTTTTTTAAGTTATTTTACTCTTCGGGTTATCGCCTTCTTGTGAGGTATTTTCCCTCTCTCTGGAAGATAATATTTCAATTAAGTAAAAAAGATATTTTTAAAAAAGGACTTTTTCTCTGGCACTGTTTGATTTTTAAAAGATTTTTTTCTTTCATTCTAAAAGAAATTCCTTTTATGGTTATTTCTACTCATTTTTTTATACCTCCTCTTATCACCAGACTACAAAAAAAAATTAAAATAAAAAATATAGTGGTAGTTACTGATTTCGGTGTACATCCTCTCTGGGGAGAGGGTGATGTCGATATTTATTTTGTAGCCACTTCTTTTACCAAAAATAATCTGATAAATTTAGGGATAGACGAGGAAAAAATAATTGTTTCGGGTATTCCTTTAAGAGAAGGTTTCTCGAGAGATATAAATGAGGAAGAGTTAAGGAAGAAGCTTCATGTAGAGAAAGAAAAAGTACTTCTTTTTTTCTCCAGTAATATAGGAAATATCCCTTTTATAGAGAGGGTAGTACCTCTTCTGGATGAAGAATTTGATATTTTTGTAATTTATGGGAAGAATAAGAAATTAAGAAAAACTTTGAGAAAATTTTCTTCTCTTAAACTCTTTTCCTATTATAAGAATATTTGGGAAATAATGAGATTATCTCTGGCAATTATTACCAAACCCGGCGGAGTGACTATCTCTGAAGCGATTTATTTAAAAAAGCCATTAATTTTTACTCATTTAATTGGAGGGCAAGAAGAGGAAAATTACTATTTGCTTAAGAGATGGGGAGTAGCTTTTAAAGTAAGGAACGGGAAAGAATTAATGGAGAAAATAGAATACATCAAAAATAATTATCCTCAAATATTAACCAAATTTCCTCCCTCCCAAAATGCTTTAGAAGTTATAGAGGAAAAGTTAGAGAAGTTACTTTGTAATAATGATTGCTAAGGTGGTTTTTAATTTGGGGGTAGAAAAAGAGTTTGATTATTTTTCTTCAGAAGCTAACTTGGCAGGAAAAAGAGTTTTGGTAGAGTTTAATAAAAAGAAATTGGTAGGGGTGGTGATAAAAGAGACAAAAAAAACTAATGTAAAAAATATAAAGGATATTAAAGTTGTATTGGATGAAGCAAGTCCTACATTAAGTAAAGAACAGCTAAGGTTTATTTATATGCTGAAAAGATATTATCCCTATAGTCTGGGAGAGTTGGCATTTATAATGATTCCCTCTTTGTTGAGGAGTTCTAAAAGATTGAATATAGAAAGTAAAATTGTAAAAAAAAGGAGCGTATCCAGAAAAAAGAAAGCGTGTATTTTTTTAAAAGAGTTTAATCCTTATTGCCGGTTAGAAACATATAGAAAGAAAATTGCTTCCGCGCTTAAAAATGGCTCTGTAATTTTTTGTGTTCCTACTCTTTCCCATCTTGAAATTGTTTACAAGGATTTAGAAAAAGAATTCTCCTCAAAGATAGTTCTTCTTTATAGCCAGCAAAAAAGAAAGGAATTTTTTTCTGAATGGCTTAAGATAAAAGAGGGGAAAAAACTTATTTTGGGCACCAGAATAGCTATTTTTTATTTTCCTGAGGATTTGGAGCTGATTATTCTTGATGAGGAAATTTCTCCTTTTTATTTTCATCCCGAGAAACCTTTTTATCGACTCCCTGAGGTGGCCTATCTTCTTTGCCAAATGAAAAAGATAGATTTGATGTTGGGGGGAGATTTTCCTAGTTTGGGGATATTCAAGATGATAGAGGAAGGTAAAATTAAATTGGTGGATAAAAAGAAAAAAAGCATTCTCTCTTCCTGGAAAATATTAGAAGCAAAAGATGTTGTTTCCAAAAAATATTTTTTAAAGGTACACCCTCTAATTATAGAGATTCTAAGAAAAGCAGAAGAGGAAGGAAAGAAGGTAGCTATATTTTATCCACGAGGTGGGTTTTCTCTGTATTTAAAATGCACCAACTGTGGATATTTATATTTTTGCCCTAAAGGGTGTTCACCTTTAAAATACTCCCAGGAGAGAGAGGAATTGATATGTCCATTTTGTGGATATAGAGAGAAAGCTCCTTCTTCCTGCAGGAGATGTTCATCTTCATATCTTAAACCTGTAGGAATAGGCACAGAAAGACTCTCTTTTTATTTTAAAAGATTTTTTCCTCAGATTAAAACTTCTTTAGAGAAAAAAGATTTTTTACTTACTACTTACAGTAACTTAGATACATCCTTTTACTGGAAGAATTTTTTTTCCCGAAGTTTAGTTTTAAACATTCATCTGCTTCTTTCCCTTTTAGACTTTGAGGCGACGTTTCGTCTTTACATTTATCTTAATCGCATTCGTTATTTAACGGAAGAAGAGGTGGTTGTATTTAAACAATTTTCTCAACATTATCTCTGGGAAAGTTTAAATGAAGGCTGGTTAGATTTTTATAAAAAGGAGTTACACCTAAGAAAAAGAGCAAAACTTCCCCCTTTCATTCATTTGGCAAAAATAACTTTGAGAGCAAAAAATAAAAATATACTTTTAAGGAAGGCAGAAAAAATCTGTAGGGTTCTTAAGGAGAATAGTAAATTAGAAGTATTCGGCCCTATAAAAGAGTACCCTTTTAATAAATTGAATAAGTTTTACTATGCTGTGGTTGTTAAAGCTGCTTCTCGTAAAGTGATTTTTCAAGAAATTAGGAAGATATTCTTTCTTTTCCGTCGAGGAACAACAAAATTAGCCGTGGTTATAAGATGAGAGGAATTTATTTTGGCTCAGATGAGTTTTCTCAAAATATTTTAGAGAGAATTATAAAAAGAAATATATTAAAGATTGTAAGGGTAGTAAGTACTCCCGATAAGCCTCAGAAAAGAGGTCTTAAGATTTTGTCTACTCCTGTTAAAAAGGCAGCACAAAACTGTGGTATTGAGGTTTTTACTCCTTTTTCTTTGGATGAAAAGATTTATACTGAACTTAAAAAAGAAAATCCCGATTTAATTATTGTCGTAGGTTACGGTAAAATTCTTCCCTCTTATTTTTTAACTCTTCCTCGCATTATCTCTATAGGAATTCATCCTTCCTTACTTCCTTATTATCGAGGTGCAGCGCCTATTCAGAGGGTCCTTCTGGAAGGGGAGAGATATACAGGGGTGAGTATTTTTAAGTTGGATGAGAAGATAGACTGTGGTCCTCTCATCGTTCAAAAAAAAATAGCAATAGAGAGGGAAGATGATTATTTTTCTCTGTTTTCTAAATTAGTAAATCTGGCAATTGAAGGATTAGAAGAGGCTATTCATTTGATAAAAGAAGATAAACTTTTGTTTTTTCCCCAGAAAGGAAAAGTTTCTTATGCACCAAAGATAAAAAAAGAAGAAGCAAAGATAGATTGGAATCTTTCTGCAGAAAAAATCTACAATCTTATCCGAGCGCTTAAAAAATGGCCGGGGGGTTATACTTTTTATAAGGGAAGGAGAATTAAGATAATTGAAGCAGAGATTATATCTCAAGAAAGTAAGGGAGTTCCTTCTCAGATCGTTAATTGGGAAAAGGAGGGTATTGATGTTGCTACAGGAAGAGGAATTCTGCGGATAAGAAAAATACAGCCTGAAGGAAAAAGGGTAATGGAAGCTTTTGAGTTTGTATGTGGATATAGAGTAAAAAAAGGAGATTCTTTTAGCTGGGGGAGGCAGATATGAGGTGTTTGCATATCTATTTTTCTGGACGGGTACAAGGGGTAGGATTTAGATACACCTCTCGATATTTGGCAAAAAAGTATAATCTTTGTGGATGGGTTAGAAATTTACCCGATGGAAGAGTAGAGCTTTTTATTCAGGGAGAGGAGAAGGTTATAGAAGATTATTTGAAGGATTTGAATGAAGAGTTTAAAGGCTATATTCTGGATACCCAGATAGAGAGTGCAAAGATAGATGAGAGCCTGAAGGATTTTCATATTAAGTTTTGATGCGTTATTTGATTTTTTCTGACATTCACAGCAATTGGGAGGCCTTTGAAATTTTGCTTGATTGTTTAAGGGAGGAGAAACCCGATAAGATTATTTTTTTAGGAGATGCGGTAGGTTATGGGGCGGATCCTGAAAAAGTAGTAAATGCTCTTTTAGAGTTAAAGCCTTTTCTTTGTGCAGGAAATCACGATTGGGCGGTGGCGGGAAAAGTTTCTTTAGAGTATTTTAACCCTTTTGCCCGTTATGCTATTGAGTGGACCAAGAAAAATATTTCTTCTGCAGTATTTGAATTTTTGTATTCTTTGCCTCTCAGATATGAGGAGAAAAGTTTTATCTGTTTTCATGCCAGCATATTTGAGCCTTATAATTTTCATTATATTACCAATAGAGAGGAGGCAGCTTTTAATTTTCAGTTTCTTGAAAAAAATCTCTGCTTTATTGGCCATACTCATCAGCCTGAAGTATATATTCAAGGAGAGAATAAGATTTTTTTTCTTAAAGAAGAGGAGATAGGTATAGATTTAAGATATAGATATATTGTCAATGTAGGCAGCATAGGGCAGCCCAGAGACAGAGATCCACGGATATGCTTTTGTATTTACGATGAAGAGAAAAGAAAGATAAATTATAAAAGATTAGAGTATAATATAATAAAAGCCCAAAATAAGATTTTAAAAAATAAACTTCCTTCTTTTTTGGCTTATCGATTGGGGATAGGTGTTTAAAAGGAGGAGAGGAAGGTGAAGGATTTAAAGAAGATAAAAGAAAAGATAGAGAAACTGAGAGAGCTAATTCGTTATCATGACTGGCGTTATTATGTTTTAAGTGACCCAGAGATTTCCGACAAAGAATATGATGATTTAATGAGAGAGTTAAAAGAATTGGAAGAAAAATACCCTCAATTTATTGTCCCTGATTCACCTACGCAGAGGGTGTCAGGAGCAGTTCTTGAGGGATTTCCTACCGTGAAACATAAGGTAAAAATGCTTTCCTTAGATAATACTTATTCTATGGATGAATTAAAAGAATGGGAAGAAAAAATTAAAAGAATGCTTAAAAAAGATGTAAAATTAGAATATACTGCTGAGCTTAAGATAGATGGTGTAAGTTGTGCTTTTATTTATGAAAAGGGAAGGCTAACTTTAGGGGCAACAAGAGGTGATGGGGAGAGGGGGGAGGATATTACCCCAAATATTAGAACTATCTTCACAGTTCCCTTGAAACTTTTGGGGAAAAATGTGCCACGAGCAATTGAGGTAAGAGGTGAAATTTATATGGATAAAGAAGAATTTAGGAGATTAAATGAGGAAAGAAAAAAAAGAGGCGAATCTTTATTTGCCAATCCACGTAATGCTGCCAGCGGTTCCCTAAAGCTGCTTGATCCCAAATTGGTAAAGACAAGAAATTTAAAATGTTTCATTCATTCTTTTGGATGGGTAGAAGGATTTAAGTTTAATACTCACTGGGAATTTTTAAATAAAATTAAAGAATGGGGGTTAAGAATTAATCCTACAAGCAGCTACTGTAAAAATTTAGATGAAGTTATGGATTATTGTAAGGAATGGCAGGATAAAAGAGATTCCTTGGAATATGAAGTGGATGGAGTGGTGGTTAAAGTAAATTCATTTGCTTTTCAGAAAGAATTAGGCTCGACTTTAAAATCTCCTCGCTGGGCAGTGGCTTATAAATTTCCTGCCCATCAGGCAACTACTATCGTGGAGGATATTATTTTTAGTGTAGGAAGAACTGGTATGGTTACCCCGGTAGCGATACTTAAACCTGTTGAATGTGGAGGAGTGACTATCTCTCGTTCTACTCTGCACAATTTTGATGAGATAGAAAGATTAGATGTAAGAATAAAAGATACTGTATTGGTTGAGAGAGCTGGCGAGGTTATTCCTAAAATAGTAAAAGTAATTACTTCTCGAAGGCCTAAAGGAGCAAAAAAAGTAAAAGTTCCTAAAAAATGTCCTGTCTGTGGAGGAGAGATTGTAAAAGAGAAGGAGGAAGAAGTCTATTGGTTCTGTATTAATCCTAACTGTCCTGCCCGTCTTAAACAGTCCCTGCTTCATTTTTCCGCTCGTGCTGCTTTAGATATTGAAGGATTAGGAGAAAGTGTGGTGAATGAGTTGGTTGAAAGAAAAATGGTTAAAAGCCTTGTAGATCTTTATAAACTCACAAAAAAAGATTTTCTAAAGCTTCCTTTATTTGCGGAGAAAAAAGCAGATAATTTATATTATGCAATTGGAGAAAGCAAAAAAAGGTCTCTGGCACGATTTTTATATGGTTTGGGAATAAGATATGTAGGAGAAAAAATTGCTCAGATTTTAGCAGAAAGGTTTAAAGATATTGATGAGTTTTTTAAATTGAAAGAGTCAGATTTAGAAAGAATCCCTGAGATAGGCCCTATGGTTGCTTCATCAGTAGTAAAATTTTTCTCCCAGCCTCAGGTTAAAGAGATGATTGAAGAATTTAAAAAGTTGGGATTTAATTTAAAAGAAGAAGAAAAAATAAAGAAAAATATTCTTAAAGGTAAGGTTTTTGTATTTACGGGAGAATTAGAAAACTTTACTCGCACACAGGCACAGAAAGCAGTAGAGGAGTTAGGAGGAAAGTGGTCATCTTCTGTCAGTAAGAATACCGATTATGTAGTGGTGGGCAAAAACCCAGGGTCTAAATTTGAAAAGGCAAAAAAATTGGGGGTAAGGATGATTGATGAGGAAGAACTCAAGAAATTGTTAAAGGGAGAGGAAATTTGATGAGGATTTCGATTATAATTTTGGCAGTCTCTTTGAGTGGTTGTATGACAACAGAGTATAATGTTGCCACCCATAGAGAAGATTTTTTCTTCTATTCGACAGAGAAAGAAATAAGTTTGGGAAGAAACTTGGCTTCTGAAGTTTCCCGTAGATTTAAACTTAGTCATAACCCTTCTTATCTGGAGAGGGTAAATAGAATTGGAGAAAAATTGGTAAAAATCTGTGATCGTAAAGAAATATTTTATCATTTTTATGTTATTGATAAGGATGAAAAGAATGCCTTTTGTTTGCCCGGAGGGTACATTTATATTTTTAAAGGTTTGATAGATATTGCTAATGATGATGAATTAGCTTTTGCTATTGCCCATGAGATAGGGCATTCTGTTGCTCGTCATCATATAAAAAAACTTCAAGCAGCTTTAGGGACAAATCTTTTAATTCTTGCCGCGGGAAATGTGGAGTCTCCTCAATTCCAGAAAGGCTTATCTTTTGCTTTGGCACAACTTATGTGTGCGTATTCACAAGAAGATGAATTTACTGCTGATGAGTTAGCAGTAAAATATACAAAAAGAGCAAGATTCAATCCAGATGGGGGGATTTCTCTTCTTGAAAAATTCTCCCGGATTTATAAGAAGAAAAAAGCATCTTCCTCTTTATTTAGAACCCATCCTTTTATTACTCAAAGGATAAGACATATAAAAGAGATTTTAGGGTTACCCCTTTCTTTATCCGATTATCTTAGTGAATAGCAAAAAATTTCAAGAAAAGAAGGGGGATAAATACCAATAAATTATGGAAAGCGTGAAGAAATATACAATTGGTGAGATTATGTGTTCTTTCATAAATGAAACAGAGAAGCATACTTAAGGCATAAATAGGTAGAAATTGGGAAGGAAGAAAGTGAAGGACAGAAAATATCAGAGAGACAAAAGAAGCGCTTAAGAAAGGAGTAAATTTTGTCCTCAGCCAACTAAAGATAAATCCACGAAAAAGAAGTTCTTCGCTGAAAGGTCCTAAAAATATAATTTGTAAAGCAAGAAGGAATTCAATCAATGAGTTTTTTTTAAGAAGAAAAAGAGGCACTACTGGATTTATCTCCTCCCTCTTTCCTAAAATTAGATAATTCAGAAGGGCAAGAAAAACAAAAATTAAAAGGAATCCTCCATAAATAGTTAAAATACGATGAGGATAAAAATTCTTCAAAAAAAGACCTAAATCTTTTTTGGAGAAAAATTTAAGAAGAATAAAGATAAGGAGTATTTCCCAAAGAAGATTAGCAAGAATAGGAAAAATAAAATGATTTTTGAAAGAAATCAGACCACTGCCTGTAAAAACTAAGCTTATAATGAAAAGAATTTTCTGATTAGATTTTTTCTCTATGGGGGAGAAGCAGAAATAGTGTTTTTCAAGAAGTATCTGTTTATTTAACTTTATTAGTAGAAGAAGATATGAGCTGATGATTACAAAAAGAAGCAGAAAAGTTATATAGATAATTAAGAAAATAAGAAACGAAGAAGAAAAAGAAATATTAAATTCTTCTATTTTGTGAGGGAAAAAGTTCGTTTTTCTTGTTTTCTGGATATAAAAATAAATTCCTAAAAGGAGTAACGTAAGAAAAGAATAAATTCTTTTTCTCATTTTTTATAATCGGAGGGGGAGGGATTTGAACCCCCGATCCTGCTTTTGGCAGAATATCCGATTTCGAGTCGGACGCCTTAAACCGGACTCGGCCACCCCTCCTTATAATATCATAGGGGCCCTGCCCCTCCATGACGCTCCGTTCGTAGGAAAAACCAAAGAAGATAACCTCACTTCGCTGTCACCCCGAAGATTTATCAAAGAAGCGTAATTAAAGAAAAAGTATTCACTTCGCTGACACCTCCGAAGTAATTTCAAAAGAAGATATAAAATTTATAGGCTCTGCCTCTCCATGACGCTCCGTTCGTAGGAAAAACCAAAGAAGATAACCCCACTTCGCTTATCCCCCCGAAGATTTATCAGAGAAGCTAATTTAGGGGTTCTGCCCCTCTTGATGTCACACCTCAAAGCATTCTCCAGATAATGTATCTCTATTTATTTTCTCTAAATACATCAAAGAGTATTGCTTATCTCTTTTTCCATTAGCTCCTCTAAAGGTTTCCACCTGCGTTTTCTTCTTATTCCCCAGGGGAGAGCATTATGTTTTTTGAAATATTTTCGCAAAAATACTTCTGTTTTTTTATTAGGATACCCAGAGATATAATTTTCGCCTATTTCTTGACATAATCTTTCAACTTCTTCATCACGTCTGACTTTGGCTATTATAGAGGCTAAAGAGACAGGAATATAGAGATTATCAGCATCTTTTTCATAAATAACCTTTTGGATAAATTCATCCTGAGAAAATGATTTTTCTTTTTCTTCTAATCTTTGCAAAAATTTTTTAAAGCTTGTCTGACCCAGTTGGGCGATATAGATAGTTTTTGTCTTTTGCCAATCTAAATTGATTAAAATCTCGGCTATTGCTTCAATCTCTAACTTATACATATTTTTTTTATCTAAATCCTCGGCAGAAACTATTTTATATTGGAAATCTTTAAGAAAAATGCTGGCTTTCTCCCATACATTTTTTCGTTTTTTTCTTGCCTGTTCATCACTGCCAAAAAGCTTACTATCTTTTACTCCACATTCTTCTAATTTAGCCAGATTTTTTAAATTTACACTTACTCCACATACAACTAAAGGGCCAAAAACCGGGCCTAATCCTGCCTCATCAATTCCAATTAAATATTCTTCTTTTTCCATCTTTTAAGATTATGCGCGGAGCAGGATTCAAATCCGCACTTTTTATCATAAAATATGCCCTCGGGGGGATTTGAACCCCCACCCCAGAACAGGACATGGTCCTGAACCATGCGCGTCTGCCAGTTCCGCCACGAGGGCATATACTTTTTCTTCCATCATTTGCTTATCAATATTACCGAAGCTCATCTTTTTCTCGTTACCATTGCGGGAACGACTATTAATAAAAGCTTGTTCTGC
>Ga0164318_10001231_pt1 | contig 22399 bp, 38 predicted proteins | sample GuaBasSedimGuay9_FD_113734 | JGI IMG/M metagenome (GOLD analysis project Ga0164318, IMG submission 113734) | Subseafloor sediment microbial communities from Guaymas Basin, Gulf of California, Mexico - Guay9, Core 4571-4, 0-3 cm | ecosystem: Environmental > Aquatic > Marine > Hydrothermal vents... | reverse complement strand
TAAAATTGCCTTAATAAGAAAAACAGTTTCTTTGAAAGTCATTCCATGTTTATACATTGCTGAAACAAAAAGAGCTATTTCTGCTTCAGATAAGGAATTATTAACGATATCTTTTATTATTTCATTAATCTCTTTCTGCGATAATATTTTTTTATTTAATTTCTTTTTAATATACAAAAGGCTTTTTGTCAAAGGAGCAATTTTTATTTCAACTTTTTGTCCTTTTTTAAGATTTAAAATTTTTTTAACCTCAGAAGAAACAGCTATTTCATTATTTTTAATAAGTCCAGATTTAATAACATCTAAAATTGTAGAAAATTCTTTTCCTGAAGAAGTTTTAATAGAAATTTTGTCTTTAGCACGAAGTCCTATTTTTTCTGCTGTTTTTTCTTTTAACATAGCCACAGGTATCCCTGCAGTCCATTTTAGAAGTTTAATTTTTAAGTCCATTCTGCCTCTTTTAAAAAGAATAGAAGGAGTATTTTATATATTTATCTTTAATTTATAAGGAGGTTCTTGAACTAAAATTCCTGGAACTCTTTTGTTTCTATAAATTTCTAATATAATTAAAAGATATGCTAGTATTAAAGGACCAAGAATAAATCCTAAAATTCCAAAAAGAAAATATCCTCCTATCATTCCAATTAAAACAATTGAAGCAGGCATGCTTGTTCTCTTAGATACAAAAAGAGGTTTTAAGATATTATCAATAAAAACAGCAATTAATCCAAAGACTGTCACGCCCACAGCAGAAAGCATGCTTCCTTTAATAAAAAGGTAAATTACAACTGGAATCCATATTACAGTTGTTCCAACAATAGGGAATATCCCTGCTAACATTGCCAGTATAGTCAAAAACAAATAATTAGGCACACCAAAGATAAAAAATCCAAGTCCTGCAATAATTCCTTGAATCATTCCAAGAAAAACCTGTCCATAAATAACTGAGATGGTTATTCCTTTTGTTTGCTCAAAAAGCCTGTTCTCAACATCTTTAGAGAATGGGAGAAGACTTTTAATATAAGAAGTTAATTTTTCCTTATCTCTTAAAGTAAAAAAGAAAACAAAAAAAGATATGATTAATTGCAAAAACAAATAAGGAAATTTAAGGATTATTTTAGAGATGGATTGAGTAAAAGAATTTATAGTACTATTAACAAAGGAAAAGATAATTGAACCGACTTGGCTAGAAAATTCTTCTGAGGCAAAAATCGACGGAAAAATTGATTTTAAAGGTGTGACAAAATTCATCTTTTGAGTTGCAAAATAGATTTTAAGGGACTGGTCAATAAGTATTGGAGTTAAAAACCATATTGGAAGGATAATAAGCAATATTAAAAAAATTGAAATTAAACTTGCAGCAATATTTTTTGATTTAACTTTTTTTAGAATTTTATCATAAACTGGAGAAAAGATAAAAGCTAAAAGAATTCCAGAGATAACTGAAAGCAAAATAGGCCTTAATAAAAGAAAACTTAGAACGACTAAGCTTATTAGGATAATAGAAGTCATAATTTGTTTGAAATATTTTTCATCCATTTTAAGTAATAAGATTACGAAGTTTAAATTTATAAAACTTCCGAGACAATTCAAAAAAGTCACAAGCTTTATAAATTATATTCAAGAAGAGTATATTATGAATTTTATAAAAAAAATCTTTGAAAAAAAAATTGACAACAAAGTTCATCTTCAATTCCAGAAATTCAGCAAAGGCGAGTTTATAAACAGAGCATTAATAAAAGCAAAAAATTCCAAAGGAAAGTATTCTATTTCAACAAGCTCTGAATTTGCAAATGAATTAGTTAGAATAGTTGCTGAAAAATTAGGTTCTGCAAAGACAGAAGTTAAAGGAGCAGTTATCTCAACAATTGATTTAAAAGGAAAATTAGATTTTAAAGAAATAAAACAATTCCAGGGAGTTAAAAGATATATTATTGATAAAGAAATGTCTGGAGAGGAAATTATAAATCTTTTAAATGAATTCCCAAAGAACTTTTTTGCTTTAACTTTTGAAGCAGAAAAAGATGAGACAAAATTAAAAATTAAGCCAAAAGCTCCAAAATCTGGAAAACCAGGAAAAGGCAAGGAAGAACCTAAAGCAGATTTTTGCAATTTAAAAACAAAAGACCAAACAATTGCAGAGAGTTTTATTTTTGAAAAACCTGATTTTAAAGAAGCAGAGATAAATCATACTTTTATCATTACAGATATTATAATTCCTGAAGAACTTAAGAACAGCAAAGATTTTGCAAGGATAAGAGAAGAAGCAAAAAGAAAAGGAGAGATAATAAGAAAAGCAAAAATTGATGGCAAAGAAAGAATTGAAGAAGCTGAATTTGAAGCGTAAAAACCTTTAAAAAGCCTATTTTTCTTGATATTTTATTCCAGGGTAACTAAAAATGTATTCCGCAATACTAGTAAATGCCTACAAGAAAATCACCAAGAAAAGGAAGTTTGCAATTTTGGCCAAGAAAAAGAGCCAGTAAATTTTTACCTAGTGTAAACTGGAATGCTATTGATTCTGAAGATATTAAAAAACTCAAAGGATTTATTTGTTATAAATGCGGAATGGCTTCTGCTAAGATTCTAGATAACACAGAAGATTCAATGACAAAAGGAAAAGAAAGAATTATTCCAATAACAATCCTTGAATGCCCTCCTATGAAAATTTTTTCTATTCGATTTTATAAAAATAAAAAAGTTGCTTTAGATATTGTCTCTGAAAATCTTGAAAAAGAGATTAAAAGAAAAATTAAATCTCCAAAAAACATAAAGAAAAAACTTGATGAAGTTAATTTAAAAAACTACGACGACATAAAAATAATTGCATATTCTTTAGTTAAAAAAACAAATATAAAAAAAACACCTGATTTAGTGGAAATTGGACTTGCAGGAAGTCTTGATGAAAAAATGAGCTTTGTCAAAGAGAATTTAACAAAAGAGATTTCTGTTCTTGATTTTTTTGAAAAAGGACAATTGATTGATATTAGAGGTTTAACAAAGGGAAAAGGATTTCAAGGGCCTGTTAAAAGATTTGGAATTAAATTAAGACAATCTAAATCAGAAAAAGGTATAAGAAAAGTTGGAAGTATTGGGCCATGGCATCCAGCAAGAGTTACATTTAGAGTTCCTATGGCAGGACAGCTAGGAATGTTTACAAGAGTTATTTATAATAATAAAATAATTGATTTAGGGAAATCAGACGGCAAATTAAAAAATATAAAAAATTATGGGGATATTAAAACAAATTATATAATTGTAAATGGTTCAGTGCAAGGAACTTCAAAAAGACAATTAATCATAACTCATTCTCTTAGAAAAACAAAAAAACAATTAAAAAAAGAATATGAATTAAAAAAAATAATCTAAAATGAAAACAAGCGTACTGGATTTAAATGGAAAAGAAAAAGAAACAATAGATTTACCTAAATGCTTTTCAGAAAAGATAAGAGAAGACCTTATTGCAAAAGTGTTAGAGGCAAAAAAAATAGAAAGCCCTTATTCTCCATCTTTAAAAGCAGGAAGATATTCTGCTAGCGGTATTCTTATTCATAGACGACATGTTTGGAAAAGCCAGTATGGACGCGGAATTTCTAGAATTCCAAGAAAGATTATGTCAAGAAGAGGCTCGCAGTTTAATTGGGAAGGTGCAAGCATTCCAAGCACAAAAGGAGGAAGAAGGGCTCATCCTCCAAAAGGGATTTCAAGAATAAATACTCTTAAAATAAATAAAAAAGAAATGAAATTAGCATTTAAAGGAGCTTTAAGCGCAACTGCAGATAAAGAAAAAATCTTAAAAAAATACAAAAGTTTAGAAGATCTAAAAATAAAAAATATTCCTTTTGTAGTTGATTCAAAAATTCTTTCTTTAAAAACAAAAGAATTAATCTCTAGCATTAAAAAAATTCTTGGCGACAATCTATTTAAGATTGCTCTGAGAAATAAAAAAATACGAAGTGGGAAAGGAAAATTAAGAGGAAGAAAATATAAGACTAATGCAGGGTTGTTAATAGTTTTAGGAGAAAAAGAAAAATTAAAGGCAAAAGCATTTGAAGTTGCAAATTCAAAAAATTTAAGCATATTAAATCTTGCTAAAGGAGGAATAGGAAGATTAACAATCTATACTAAACAAGCTATAAAAGAAATAGGAGAAAAATTCAAATGATACCTGTAGTAACAGAAAAAGCAATTATGTTAGTAGAAAGTGAAAATGTCTTAACATTTAAAACAAAAATGGAAAAGAAAAAATCAGAAATAAAAAAAGAAATAGAAGAACTTTTTAATGTAAAAATTGAAAAAATAAGAACTCATATTAGAGGAAATAAAAAATATGCTTATATTAAATTAAAAAAAGAATTTCCTGCTATAGATGTAGCAACAAAATTAGGACTTATATAAAATGGGAAAAAGAATAATTCAGCAAAGACGAGGAAGAGGAACAAATACTTATAAGGTCAATAAAAAAGCATTCAGATATAGAATAAAATATCCAAAAAAATTAGAAGGAGAAGGAAAAGTCATAAAACTCATTAATTCCCTTGCTCATACTTGCCCTATAGCAAAAATAAAATATAATAAAAGTTTTTTTTATATGCCGAGTTTTAAAGGAATGTTTGAAGGACAAACAATAAAATTTGGAGGAAAAGAGATTGAACAAGGAAATATTCTAAAACTAAAAGATATTCCAGTTAAAACTAAAATTTACAATATTGAATCTCGGCCAGGAGATGGAGGCAAATTTATTAGAGGGGCTGGAAATTATGCAGAAATAAGTAAAGCAATGGGAGGAGATATTTTTGTTATTTTTCCTTCAAAAAAAGAAAAAAAATTCAACCCTGATTGCAGAGCAACAATAGGAGTTGTTGCTGGTTCAGGACGATTAGAAAAACCAATTATGAAAGCAGGGAAACAATATTATATTAAAAAAACAAAAAATAAATTATGGCCAAGAACTTCAGCAGTGAAGATGAATGCTATAGACCATCCTTTTGGTTCAGGAAGGTCTAAAAATCCAAAGTCAAAAATAGCAAAAAGAAATGCTCCTCCAGGAAGAAAAGTCGGACTTTTAAGGCCAAAAAGAACAGGTAAAAGAAAATGATAAACCATAAATAAAATGGAAATAACAAAAAAACAATTTACATTCAGAGGGAAAACATTAGAAGAATTAAAAAAAATAGATGTTAGAGAGTTTGCAAAATTACTTAGAGCGAGACAGAGAAGAACTGTTTTAAGAGAGTTTCAGAAAATAGAAGATTTTGTTAATAAAGCAAAAATAAAACAATCAAAAAACAAATCAATAAAGACTCATTTAAGAGATTTAATTATTGTCCCTCAAATGATTGGAATGAAAATCCAAATATATAATGGAAGAGATTTTGTTCCAGTGAATATTACTGGAGAAATGCTCGGGCATGTTTTTGGAGAATTTGCTTTAACTCGAGGAAGAGTTAAACATGGAAGTGCAGGAGTAGGAGCAACAAAAGGAACTAAATCAAAAGCAAAGCATTAAAATGACTGAAAAAAACTACAATCCACAACAAAAAGAAAAAAAAGCAATGAAAAAGATAGAGACAGCAGAGAAGAAAAAGATAGCAATCCCAGAAAAGAAGAATAAAGTTGAAAAATTAATTGAAAAAAAAGAAGCAAAGGGGGTTGAGAAAAAACAAGAAGAAAAGAAAACAGAAGAAAAAAAGAATCTAAAAGAAGAGAAAAAAGAAGTCAAGAAAAAAGAATTTGCAATTGTTAATTCATATTCAATTCCTATCTCAACAAAAAAAGCAGCTGCTATTTGCAAATTCATTAAAGGAAAGACAATTGATGAAGCAGAAGAGCTTCTAAACCAAGTTGTACAAAGAAAAAAAGCAGTTCCTATTAAAGGTGAGATTGCTCATAGAAAAGGAAAAATAATGTCAGGAATTTTTCCAAAAAATGCTTCTGAACAATTTATTGTTATTTTAAAGGCATTAGCAGGAAACTCAAATGTAAATGGAATTAATGAGCCTGTAATTGTTGAGGCAGTTGCAAATCTTGCACAAAGACCTTATTCAAGATTTGGAAGATGGAGAAAAAAAAGAACTCATATTATGCTAAAAGCAAAGGAGAAAATTAAAGAATGGAAGAAAAAAAAGTAGTCAAATTTAAGAAAGATGAATTTTCAATAAGAGAATATATTAAAAATTCACTTGGGAAAGGAAAAGTAAGCAAAGTAAAAATTAGTTATACTCCTGTAGGAGAAAAAATAATAGTTTCTACACATAAACCTGGGCTTGTTATTGGAAGAAAAGGAGAAAAAATTAATGAATTAACAGAAGTTTTAAGAACACGATTTAAACTTGAAAATCCTCATATTGAAATTGATGAAATTAAAAAACCTGAATTTGATGCTCAATTAATGGCAGATGAAATTGCTTTAGGACTTGAAAGATTGGGGCCATTAAAATTCAAAGTTTTAGCATATAGAACTCTTCAAAAAATAATGGATGCTGGAGCATTAGGAGCTGAAATAAGGCTTCATGGAAAACTCCCAAGTTCAAGAGCAAAATCTTGGAGATTTGCACAAGGATATTTAAAGAAAACAGGACATGCTGCAAAAGTTGTGGACAGGGCGCAATCAAGAGCAGAAACAAAACCTGGAACTGTTGGGGTAAAAGTCAGTATTCTCTCACCTGATGCAAAACTCCTTGATAGAATTAATATTAACGACGAACTTATAAGCAAATTAAAAATAAACTCAATTGAAGAGCCTGAAAAAATTAAAAAGAAAAAAATAAAGGAGAAAAAGAAATAAAATGTCTTTAAAAACAAAAGAAATATCTAGCATGGAGAAAAAAGAAAGAGAAAAAAGAATTCAAGAGTTAAGATTAGAATTATTAAAATCAAAAATAGATGCACAAAAAAATGGTGGCTCAAGAGTAAAAGAAATAAAAAAGACAATAGCAAGATTAATCACATTCAACAAATCTCAAAAAGAAAAGTTGAAAAAGAAATAAATATGGAAATAGATCCAAAAACAGGATTGCCGATTCAGGCAATAGAATGGGAAGATCTCGCAAAGAGTTCACAGAAGATAAAGATAAAGACTGACAAGAAAAGATATGGAAAAATAGTGACTATAGTGAGCGGGTTTGAGAAAGGAATCGATGTAAAAAAAATCGCAAAGGCATTGAAAAGTGAACTTGCCTGCGGTGGGACTTACAAAGATGACATGATTGAACTCCAAGGAGACCATAGAAAAAAAATCAAGCAAAAGCTTATAGAGCTTGGTTTTGATGAAGACTCTATAGAAGAGTAAAAAACCATTCAAAAAACAAAAATGACAGAAAAAAACAAAAAAACAGAAAGAAAAATCAAAAAAGAAAAACCTAGCTTGTCTGATAAAGAAATTCAAAAAAGAAAGAATATTAATGCAAGAGGAAGAATCTTTGAAGGAAAAGTAATTAGAAAATTCCATAAAAGAGTTACAATTGAATTTGAAAGAATGATTTACATAAAGAAATATGAAAGATACGCAAGGTCAAAAACAAAGATTCATGCAAGACTTCCTGAAGAAATAGAAGATAAAATCAATCTTGGAGATATAATACAAGTAAGAGAATGCAGACCTTTAAGCAAAATAATACATTTTATTGTTATTAAAAAAATAGCAAAGGGGGAATTTGAATGAAACAAAAAATTAAAATTATTAGCTCATTCGTATTCAAGGAGAAATCCAAATGAAACAAAAAATTAAAATTATTAGCTCATTCATCCAAATAAATCATAGAGGTAAATTTGAATGAAAGCGATAAGTGCAAGAACAACTGCAGGATTAAATTTAGGAACAAGAATGATTGCTGCAGATAATAGTGGAGCAAAGATAGTCAAATTAGTATCAGTAAAAAAATTCAAAGCAAAAAAAAGAAAACAAATATGTGCAAAAGTAGCAGATTGGGTAAAAGTGAGTGTCAAAAAAGGAATCCCTGATATGAAAGGGAAAGTTTTTGATGCTGTAGTAATAAGACAAAAAAAACCTTATAGAAGATTAAATGGAGAAAGAATTGCATTTGAAGATAATGCTGTTGCGATTTTAAAAGATGAAAAAGGAAATCCAAAAGGAACTCAAATTAAAGGAGCAATTGCAAGAGAGGTTTTAGAAAGATGGCCTCAAGTTGCTAAAATTGCATCAATTGTATATTAAAATGAAAAAAGAATTTGTTAAAAACTGGAAATCAAGCAAACAACCAAGAAAACAAAGAAAATATTTAGCAAATGCTCCGATAAGCATTAAAAAGAAATTTCTTAGTGTAAATCTCTCAAAAGAATTAAGAGAAAAATACAAAAAAAGAAATATTCCTGTGAGAAAGGGAGATGTAGTCAAAATTATGAGAGGAAAATTTAAAGGCAAAAAAGCAAAGATTATTCAAGTAAGTATAAAAAACTCAAAAGTAATAATTGAAAATATTCAAGTTAAAAAAAGAGACGGCTCAAATGCAAACATTAAATTTCAGCCTTCAAATTTGCAAATAACTGAATTAAATTTAGAAGACAAAAAAAGAGTTAAAAAATTAACAAAATCAAACACAAAAAGCGAGGAAAAATCAAAATGAAAAAACATTTGAAAAGAGAAAATATTCCAAAGACTTGGCCAATACCAAAGAAAGGAACAAAGTATGTAATCAAACCAAATTTTAATCTAAAACAAGGAGTTCCTTTGCTTATTGTGTTAAGAGACATGTTGAGAGTAGTAAAAAACAGAAGAGAATTAAAAAAAGCTATTTATGAAAAAAAGGTTTTAATCAACACAAAACCTGCAAGAGATGAAAAAGATAGTATCCAACTATTTGATAAAATAAGTCTTGTTCCTTCAAAAAAATTTTATAAATTAAATTTAACAGATAAAGGTAAATACACTTTAGAAGAAATAAATGAAAAAGATTCTAATCAGAAAATTTCAAAAATAATTAATAAAAAAATATTAAAAAAGAAAAAAATTCAAATAAATCTCCTTGACGGAAGAAATTTTATTTCTGATATTTCATGCAATACTGGTGACTCTGTTACAATAAATTTTAAAGAAAAAAAATTAGAAAAATGCTGGCCTTTAAAAGAAAATGCAAAGGTAATTATTTTTGCAGGTAAGCATTCTGGAAAAAGAGGAAAAATTATAAAATTAAAACCAGAGAGAAAGATGGCATCAATAGACACAAAAAAAGAAAAGATTAATGCTTTAATTAAACAAATAATGGTTATAGATTAAAATGGAAAAAGAAAAAAATCCTATGAGAACAATCAAGATAGAAAAAGTAGTTTTAAGTGTAGGCGGAGTTGGAGAAGAATTAGAAAAAGGATTTAAATTGCTTAAACTATTGACAAATAAAAAACCATCTAAAACTACTTCAAAAAAAAGAATTCCATCGTTAGGAGTAAGACCTGGATTAGAAATTGGGGCAGTAGTTACAATTAGAAAAAAATCAGAGGAATTATTAAAAAAAATGCTAATAGCTATAGATAATATTTTAAAAAAGAAACAAATAAGTGAAAATAATTTTTCATTTGGGATAAAAGAATATTTAGAAATCCCTGGTGTCGAATATCAAAGAGATATTGGGATTTTAGGATTAGATGTTACAGTTGTGTTTAAAAGATCAGGAAGAAGAGTAAAATTAAGAAAAATCAAGAGAGGGAAAATACCAAAAAGACAAAAAATTACAAAAGAAGAAATAATTAAATTTATGGAAGAAAACTTCCAAACAAAGTTTATTTAAAATGACTGCAAGTGATTGGAGAAAAATTTTAAAAGAATTAAAGAATAAGCCTGCAATCAGAGACAAATTTTTAAAACACAATAAACCCAAAGAAAGAAAAATAGGTATTGCTGCAAGAAAATGTGAGAGATGCGGAAGATTTGGAGCTCATATAAAATCATATGGATTAAATTTATGCCGACATTGCTTCAGAGAAATTGCTGAAGAAATCGGTTTTGAAAAATATAGTTAAAATGTCACAAGATATTGTTGCAGACGCACTTAATATGATAAAAAATGCCAAAAGAGCTAGAAAGGACTCTGTAAAAATAAATAGAATTTCAAATTTATTAATTGAAATTTTAAAGATAATGAAACAAAATGATAAAATAAAAAAATATAAAATAAATAGCAAAGAAAAATCAATTGAAATAACTCTTGGGGACTTATCAGAATGCAAAGCAATTAAACCAAGATTTACTGTGAACAAAGACCAAATTGAAAAATATAAAAGAAGATATCTTCCTGCAAGAGATATAGGAATCTTAATTATTTCTACAAACAAAGGATTAATGACTCATGAAGAAGCAAAAGAAGAGGGAATAGGAGGAAGCTTAATTGCTTATTTTTATTAAATGAGAAAAGAAATTTTTCAAGAAGTTGAAATACCAGAAGGAGTTGAAGCAGAGATAAAAGGAAATATCCTTGAGATAAAAGGAAAAGAAGGAGAGAATAAAAAAAAGTTTAATCTTCACAATATTAAATTAGAAAAAAAAGACAATAAGATTGTTATTGGAAACAAAAAAGCCACAAAAAAAGAAAAAAAAATGATTAATACAATTACAGCCCACATAAAAAACATGATTCAAGGAGTTCAAGAAAAATTTGAGTATAAATTAAAAGCAGTATTTAGTCATTTTCCAATAACTCTTGAAAAACAAGGAGATGAAGTTATTATTAAAAATTTTCTTGGAGAGAAAATTGAAAGAAAAGCAAAAATTCCAAAAGGAGCAGAAGTTAAAATTGAAAAAGAATATGTTACTATTACTTCAGTTGATAAAGAAATTGCAGGGCAAGCTGCAGCAAATCTTGAAAAAGCAACAAGAATAAGAATGAGGGACAGAAGAGTGTTTCAAGATGGAGTTTATATAATAAATAAAGCAGGAAAAGAAATAAAATGAAATTTTTAAGAAGAATCTGGAAAAGATATTCAAAATTAGGAAGAAAAAGAAAAAATAAACAAATCTGGAGAAAACCAAAAGGAAGAGATAATAAAATGAGAGAAAAAAGAAGAGGATACCCTACAGTTGTAAGTATAGGCTATAGAACAAATAAAAAACAAAGAGGAAAAATAGAAAACCTAATGCCTATTAAGATTAATAATTTAAAGGATTTAGATAAAGCAAATGAAAAAAATATTGTTATTATAGGAAGAGTTGGCAAAAAAAAGAAATTAGAAATTATAAAAAAAGCAAAAGAAAAATCAATTAAAATTCAAAATGTAAATATTAAAAAATTCTTAAAAAACAATAAAGAAAAAGGAGAAAGAAAATGAATCTAGGCAAAAAAAAGAAATTAGCTGCAAAAACATTAAAGATGGGGAAAAAAAGAATAAAATTTGTTAAATCAAGATTAGAAGAAATAAAAGAAGCAATAACAAAACAAGATATTAGAGATTTGACAAAAGATAAAGCAATAATTATCTCTGAAAAAAAAGGAAGGCAAAGAAAAAAGAAAAGAAAAACAAAAAAATCAACAGGAAATATTAGAAAAAAAACAAAGACAATGAAAAGAGATTATGTTATTTTAACAAGAAAATTAAGAAATTATGTTAGAGAAATAAAAAATCGCGGAGAATTGTCAGCAGAAGAAGCAAAAGAAATAAGGAAAAAAATAAGAAATAAAGATTTCAAAAGAAAAAGCGATTTAAAAGATTATATTGGAGGATTAAAAAAATGAAAACAAGAAAAAGACGACGATTAGAAGGAAAAACTGATTATTTAAATAGAAAAAATCTCTTAAAGAGTGGGAAACCAAGAATAGTCTTTAGAAAAACAAACAAATATGTAATTGCTCAGTATGTAGAAAGCAAAGAAGCAAAAGATAAAATAAAAATAGGAATGAACTCAAAGATATTGCTTAAATATGGATGGCCAAAACAAGCTCAAGGAAGTTTAAAGACAATTCCAGCTTCATATTTCTTAGGTTTTTTAATTGGAAAAAAAATTGTAAAAGAAAAATTAGAAAATCCTATTGTAGATTTTGGAATGTTAAGAACTATTCCCAAAAATAAACTTTTTGGATTTTTAAAAGGGCTTATTGATTCAGGAATTAAAATAAATTGTAAAGAGGAAAATTTTCCAAGTGAAGAAAAAATAGAAGGAAAGAACTTAAAAAATAAAATTAATTTTAAAGAAATCAAATCAAAAATAGAAAATGAATAAAGAAGAAACAAAAGAAAATAAAATTACTGAAGAATTTGAAGAAGATTCAATTGAAAATTTAGACGAAAAGCCTGTAGAACCTTTAGAAGAAGGCGAAGATAAAAAAGTAACAGAAGATTTAATTAAAGAAATAGAAGTAAAAGAAACAAAAGAAAATTGGAGAAAAATTAGAGAGCGAGAAAGAGAAGAAGCGGCTCTTAAATCATGGATTCCAAAAACCGAATTAGGAAAAGAAGTAAAAGCAGGAAAAATAAAAGATATTGATGAAATATTAGATAAAGGAAAAAAGATTTTAGAGGCAGAAATAGTTGATTCTTTAATCAAAGTAAAAACTGATTTGATTTCAATTGGGCAGTCAAAGGGGAAGTTTGGAGGAGGAAAAAGAAGAGCCTGGAGACAAACACAAAGAAAAACAAAAGAAGGAAATATTCCAACTTTTTCAGCATTTGCAGTAGTCGGAGATGAAAATGGACATGTTGGAATTGGAACAGGGAGAGCAACAGAAACACTTCCAGCGAGGGATAAAGCTATTAGAAAAGCAAAATTAAACATCTTTAAGGTTGTTAGAGGAGATGGAAGTTTTGATAGTGTAGGAGGCGGAGAAACAAGCATACCTTTTAAAGTTAAAGGAAAATCAGGAAGTGTTAGAATCACTTTAATGCCTGCAGCACCAGGAACTGGATTAGTAGTGGGAAATGAATTAAAGAAAATACTAAAATTAGCAGGAATAAAAGATATTTACAGCAAAACTTCTGGAAGATTAAGAACAACTTTTAATCTTATTAAAGCTTGCATTGATGCTCTTAAAAAAACAAATAAGGAGAGTCAAAAATGATTTGCATTATAAGAATACATGGAAGAGTTGGATTAAATAAAGATGTAGAAGAGACTTTAAAACGATTAAGACTTAGAAAAAAATATCATTGCGTAGTCTTAAATCCAACAAAAGAAAATTTAGGAATGATTAAAAAAACAAGAAATCAAATTGCATTTGGAGAGATAAATAAAGAAACATTTGAAAAATTAATTGAAAAAAGAGGAGAAGCAATAGATAAAAGCAAAAAAATTAATGCAAAAGAAATAATCTCTGAATTAGAAAAAGGAAAAAAATATACTGATTTAAATTTAAAACCTTATTTTAGACTGCATCCTCCTAGAAAAGGAATAAATTCAAAAGTTCATTTTACACGCGGAGTTTTAGGAGATAATAAAGAGAAAATAAATGATTTAATTTTAAGGATGTTATAAAATGATAAAAACGCATAAAAGAAAAAAATCAACAAGACAAAACGGAAGAGGAATGGGAACTCATGGGAGCGGAGCTAGAAAAAATAAAAGAAAATCAGGAAATAAAGGCGGAATAGGGATGAGTGGAAGTGGAAAAAGAGCAGATCATAAAAAAACATTGATTACAAAACTTTATGGAAATGCTTATTTTGGAAAACAAGGAGTAACAAGCAGAGGAACAAAGAGAGATAAAAGAAAAAGAATAAATCTTCAAGACATTGAGTTAAATTTAGAAAAATATGGAAAGAAAAAAGCAGAAGGCTTTGAGATTGATTTAAAAGACTATAAAATTCTTGGAAAAGGAGAAGTTAAAAACAAATTGGTTATAAAGGCAAAAGAAGCATCTCAATCAGCAATAAAAAAAGTAAAAGAGGCAGGTGGAGAAATATTAATTATTAAAAAAGAGAAAGCAATTGAAAAAATTGCAAAATAAAATGGATTTAAAAAGGATATTTAGTCTAATTCCAGAGGTTACAAAGCCTGAAGAAAAAAATGTAGGCTTTAAAACAAAAGCTAAATGGACACTTATTGTTCTTCTTTTGTTTTTTGTTCTTGCTAATATTCCTTTGTTTGGATTATCAGAAAATGCTTTATCAAGATTTGAGTATCTTGCAATAATTCTTGGGACAAGCTTTGGAAGCATTATTTCCTTAGGTATTGGTCCAATTGTAATGGCATCAATTATTCTTCAATTACTTACAGGTTCAGGAATAATCAATATTGACACAACTACAGAAGAAGGAAAAAGATTTTTTCAAGGAGTTCAAAAACTCTTGGTTTTCTTTTTTATATTTTTTGAAGCAGTGGTGTATGTGTTTATGCAAGGACTTCAAGCTTCTCCAGGATTTGCATGGCTAGTTATTTTGCAATTAATAATTGGAGGGCTGGCTATTTTTTATATGGATGATTTAATGCAAAAATGGGGATTTGGTTCAGGAGTTAGTCTTTTTATTGCTGCTGGAGTTTCTTTAAGAATTATTACAAGTGCATTCCAGTTTATTGATACTCAAGGAAGAAATTGTTTATTAAGTCAGTCAGTTGCTTGTCCAGGAAAGGTTCTTGTTATAATCAAATCTTTTATGTCAGGATTTGGGATAGAAGCAAATGTAGCTCTTGCATCTCTTATTGCAACAATCTTGATATTTTTAGCTGTTGTTTGGGCTCAATCATTAAAAGTAGAGATTCCTTTGTCATATGGGAGAGTAAGAGGATATAGTGTAAAATGGCCTTTAGCTTTTTTTTATGCTTCTGTTATTCCAGTTATTTTAACTGCAGCTTTAGTTGCAAATATTCAATTGTTTGGGGGACTTTTAGAAAATAGTGCTTCTCATTGTGTAGAAGGGGCTTGTACAGGATTTTCAAAAATAGCAAGTCATTTAACTTTTTTAGGACATTTTGTTAATGGGAGAGCTGTGTCAGGTTTTGCATATTGGATAGATTCAACAAGATTATTAGAGTTAATTATTAGAAGAAGTTTTAGCTGGATATTATTATTACAAAGTTTAACTCATACTTTATTTTTTATGTTTTTTTCTACTTTATTTGCTTTATTCTGGGTAAAGACTTCGGGAATGGATGCAAAATCCCAAGCCCATAATATTGCAGCATCAGGACTGCAAGTAGCAGGATTTAGACAAGACATAAGAATTTTAGAAAGTATCTTAGACAGATATATAATTCCTTTAACTATTATGGGGGGTTTGGCTATTGGATTGCTGGCTTCAATTGCAAATTTATTAGGAGCTTTAGTTTCAGGAACTGCAATATTATTAGTAATTATGATTATGTTTCAGTTTTATCAAAATATTGCAAAGCAACATGCAACAGATATGAATCCTGCATTAAGAAAGTTCATGGGAAGTTAAGATTTAAAAAAGAGAAATGATTAGTTAATAAAATGATAAAAGAATTTATGGTGAGTAATCCAAAATTAAGCGTTATTGTTCTTGCTTTTTCAGTAACTTTTGTTATGACTTTGATTACAAAATATTTTTCAAATCAAAAAAGAATGAAAGAGCTTAAAGACACAAGCAAAGCATGCCAAATTAAATTAAAAGAATTTCCAATAGGCTCTGAAGATTATTTAAAAGTGCAAAAAGAAATGATGCAATGTTCAATGGAATTGATGAAGCATTCTTTTAAACCTTTATTAATTTCATTTATTCCTTTAATTATGTTCTTTTGGTGGATTAGAGGAATTTATACAGAAATATTTCCTCATTGGATTTGGTGGTATATTTTTGCAGGTATTTTTTCAAGTATAATTCTTAGAAAGATTTTAAAAGTAGTTTAAGCAGAGTAATTTATGGAAAAAGATAAAAAACAACAAGAGCTCATGTTTAAGTTAAGCATGTTTGAACAACAAATACAAAATATTAATCAGCAGATTCAAGCAGTTGAAAATGCAATAGTAGATATGACATCATTAGAGTTTGGACTTGATAATATTAAAGGAAAAAAAGGAGAGGAAATTCTTGCCTCAATTGGAAAAGGAATATTTGTAAAAGCAAAATTACTTTCTGAGGATTTGATTGTAGATATTGGAGATAAAAACCTGATAAAAAAAAGCATCCCCGATACTCAAAAAATAATTGCAAACCAGATAGAAAAATTAAAAGAAGCAAGGCAAGAATTAGACAAAGCAATGGAAGAGATTAATACTCAATTGACTCAAACAATGACTGAGAGTCAAGGGGAGTGATTTAGAAACACAGGATATAAAAAGTTTTTTTTCTTAATGATATTATGCCAAAAGTTATTTTTAAATTTAATAAAGAAAAAGATTTATGGAACAATTGGGACACTATTAATTCTAGTTCTCCATGGGGAGGGAAGAACAAAAAAATTTCTATTTTGAGTAAAATGTGCAAAGGAAAAAAATTAAAAGAATGCAAAAAAGATTTAGAAAAATTTTACAAATCAGTTTATGAAAGCAAACTTCTGTCTTTGATTATTGAATCTTTTCAAAAAGCTTGGGATGAAATTAGTAATGAATTTTTTATTAGACTTAAAAAAATAACAAAAAAATCCTTTCCATTTGATAAAATAACAGCATATCTTACTATGCAATTAAGATGCCCTTATGATTTTGACAAACCTTGGTTTATGGTTAGTATGTTCAGAAGTATTCCAAGTGTATTGGAGACTTGCGGGCATGAATTAATGCACATTCATTTTCATTATTATTACTGGAAAAAAGCAGAGAGAAAAATAGGAAAAGTAAAAACAGCAGATTTAAAGGAATCTTTAACAGCCTTGCTAAATTCAGAATTCAAAGATTTATGGTTTGTTAGGGATGAAGGATATCCAAAACATAAAAAATTAAGACAATTTATTGAGAAAGAATGGAAAAAACAAAAAGATTTTGATATTCTATTGCAGAGATGCATTGAATATTTGAAGTAGTTTTTAATTCTAAGATTACTATTTTCTATAAACTCGTGGTCTTTTATCTATTTTAGAAATTAAAATAATCTTTTCTTTTAATTTATACAAGGCTCTGTAATTTCCAATTCTATATCTAAATATTTTGTCTTTAAATTTGTCTCTTTCTATAAATTTAGCGTCATTTGGAACAGGATTATTTTTTAAATTTCCTATCTTATTATAAATTCTTTCAGCAATCTTTTTATCAAGTTTTTTTAAGAATTTCTTAGCTTGAATAGAATATTCAATCTCATGCATTATAATCCCAGCTCTCTTTTTAAATCTTTATGAGAAATAGTCTTTTTTTCTACAAATTCTTTTTCAGATTTTTCTAATGCTATTAAATCATCTTTTGTTAATGTTGTATCCTCTAAATGTTCTCGTATATAATCTATGTCTGTTTGAATTTTTATTAATTTTTCCATTAATCCTTTTATATTTATCATCTGTTCCATAAGATTATTTAAAACTTAATATTATATAAGCTTTTTGCTGATCTCACCAAAAATAATTTATACTCTAACCTCTTTATTGTATCACATAAAAACCCTAAAAACATAATATTTAAATACCACTAAGCAGTGACTATTATATAGAAAATGAGTTTATTTCAAAGAATAAAAAAAGCAGGGGAAAGCAAGCTTGGAAGAATTCTTTTAGCAGGAACTTTGTTAACTGGAATTGGATGCAGTCATGACAATGAACCTTCAAATCATGCTCCTGAATTTACTTCTACACCTGTGACAACTGCTGTTGAAAACTCCCCTTATAATTATGATGCAGATGCAGATGATGTTGATACAGGAGATATTTTAACTTATTCATTAACACAATCTCCAACAGGAATGACAATTAATTCTTCAACTGGTTTAATTCAATGGACACCAACAGATACACAATCTGGAGTAAATCAAAATATAAGTGTAAAAGTTGAAGATGATAAAGGAGCTTCAACAACTCAGGATTATACAATAGATGTGACTAATACAGAAACAATTTCAGGTTATGTTAGTGATGCAATGGATGGGAATCCTTTAGAAAGTATTGATGTTACAGTTGGTTCATTTACTGATACAACAGACTCAGGAGGACATTGGGAAATTCAAGATGTTCCTGACGGAGATTATTCAGCAAAAATTAAAGACCCAACAAGGACTTATCAAACTTTTAAGCCTGGATTTTTTAGAGTAGGAAAATTAGAAAAACTCACACAAGACGCAATTATTTATGAACAAATCCACAGAGGTTTTGTGGATGATACAATAAGATTTAATGGAAGAATTGTAAAATGGTTAACAAAACCCAAGTTTAGGATATATAGATTAGAAAAACAATCTGGATTAGATGTCGGGAATGTAAAAATAAATGAAATTAAAGATATAATTAAAACAGAATTAACTCAATTTGCAAGTGATTCTTATGATTTTTCAGATTCTGATATAGAAGTTATTGATTCAATAGCTCCTGGAGGAGAAATTCCAGGATATATAAAAATTAAGTTTGACAACTCATTTACTCCAGGTTATAATGGTAAATGGCTTAATGGAGATGAGGTGACTGGTGCTATTATTGGTCTTAATACTTCTTCTGGTAAAAACTGGCAACTTCAGGAATTAACAGCATCTTTAATTGGAAGTGGAGAGACAAGTGATGCTAATTATTCTGATAGTGTTTTATATGGAAATTCTACTAATACTTTTTATTCTGATGATGATTTAATGCTCTCTAAATTAATGTATTCAGATTTGCAAAGAACAGCAGGAAATGAAGATTACGGGACACCTGATAATCACGATAGAAATCCAGACACTTATCAATGGAATATGGAATTTACAGGACCAAGATAATTCTCTTTTACTTCTTAATATGTTTGAATATTCTGCCACATTCCATAATTTAATCCAGAAGTTATTTGTTCACAATAAAAATAATTTCCATTTTCTTCTTTAAGAGGACCATTTTGTCCAGTATCATCAATTGTTAATTTTTGTCCTTGATTTATTAAAGGTAATGCTGGAAGAGTGCACATCTCATCTGTTTCAAAACAACCATATCCTGGTTTCCAAACCATTGGCTTTTGATTTTCTCCTAATCCACAGCATCCTCCACCTTGTTGCTTTGTTGTTATTTCCTCGCCTGTATCATAATTATACCTCGGAGTCCAAGTGCAATCCATAAATTTATAAACTTTTAAGAATTTTATAGGAATATGGAAACAATTAAGATAAACAAAAATGCAATAGGGGATTTAGTTAGATTAAAGGAAGAACTTGATTCTATTGTTGAATCTTTAGAGATTATGAGTAATAAGGAGTTTATGAATTCCTATCAAAAAGCAAAAGAACAAATAAAAAAAAGAGTTCTCAGATTGGGATGAATTATAAGATTTTTCCAACTAAAGAGTTTAAAAAAGATTTTAAAAGATTAGATAATTCAATTAAAAGAAGATTAAAAAAAGAAATGATGGAATGACTGCGAGTCAAGGGAAGTGATTTAGAGTTTTAAATCCATTCTATATTTCTTTACTTTAAAGCCCCATTTTTCATATATTTTTTTAGCAGGATTGTTGGGATTAACTTCAATTCTACAAATAGAGATTTTATTCTTATGTAAAAAATTCAAAAAAGTGTCCTTTAATCTCGTTGAGATTCCTTTTCCTCGGAATTCTTTTTTTACAAATATTTCTGATATATTTCCTGATTCCTCATATAAATCTTTTTCAATCTTGCCTAGAAGATATCCTAGAATTTCTTTATTTTCAATTGCCAAAACAATTTTACTCTTATTAAGATAATTCTCAAATTCTTTAAGAATGAATCTCTTAGATTTGTCAGAGATTTTATATTCTTTGAAGAATTCTTTTTTAAGAGGAAGAAATTTTTCAAAATCTTTCTTTGTTGCGAACCTTAATTTCATAATTAAGTGATGTAAGGGGAATTTAAAAAAGTAGTTATAAAGTTTTTAGTTCAGAATTAAATCTTCTTAGGTTCGCTTTCTCAACAAAAGGACATTTATCGACAGGATATTTTCTAAACTCTTCAAGAGCTTTCTCTCTTTTAGGAGATTCATAAACTTCTCTTAAAGATTTTCTTCTTACATTGTCATAAACCTGGTCCTCAAAAAATAAACAACATTTTACATCTCCATTTGGCATGACAGTGAGAGTATTATCCCAACAAGCTCTTCCTTTATTATAAGCATTATAGATGAAATCTTTTGAGTTTTCCTCTATTCTTTTTTTTGCTCCTGGTACAAGAAGATGATCTAAAACAATTTCAACTTGATATTTTTTTGCTTGTTCCTGAAGATCTTTAAGTAATCCTTTTCTTTTTGCTTCCTCCCAAACTCTATAAGATTCATTTGTTACATTATCTTCATCTTTAAAACGGCCAGAAGTTCTTGGCATAACCAAACTCCATTCTTTTCCTCCATATTTTGAAATAAATTTTGGAAATTGATCAAGTTGATGAATATTTTGAGGAGTGATTAATGTAGTAACAGAGAGTTCAATCCCTTCTCTTGCAATTTTTTCAATACCTCTAAGTGTTTTTTCAAAAGAGCCTTTTCCTCTTATATCATCATTTGATTTATAAAATCCATCAAGTCCAACAACTATTCCATCAAGATAAGAAGAGACTCTCCTTAATTGAGAATCGTCTAAATTGACCGCATTAGATAATACAAAAGTCCTTAACTTTTGTTTCCTAGCAGTCTGAATAACTTCTTCTATTCCTTCTTTAAGAAAAGCCTCTCCTCCGGATAAATCCACTGTCAATCCTCCCATTTCTCCAAATTCTCTAACAATTCTAGATAATTCGCAAATACTCATTTCATCATCTCTTTTTTCACCAGCATTGATATAGCAATGCCTACACTTAAGATTACATTCATAAGTTGTATGAAGAATTAGAGTCTTTACGGGATTTTTTAAAGCTTTAACAACCTCTGGAAAGAACTTCCCAGGATTTTCAATCCTCATAAGATAATTTTCTTTAACATTATAAATAAAAATCTCTCCTCTTATTTCTATAAATTTAATTCTTCCTTCAGAATGAAGTTTTTCAAAATCAGGTATTGAAAAAAACATTTATTCAGAAATGTCATCAAGAGAAACTCCACAGCTACATGGAGGCTTCCAATTGTGGATTTTTCTCTTCAGGTTTACTTTATCACCTTCAGATTCTATTGCTTCAGCAAGTCCTACTCCACAACTACAAGGAGGCTTCCAATTATGTAAATCATAAACCTCAGGTCCTTGATCTACCCTCCCGTATTCTGTTTCTTCAGAGCTATATTCCATTCTTTTTTATATCATTTAAACTTTATATATTTTACTTTTTTTGCTGATCTCACCAAAAATAATTTATACTTCTCCCTCTTTATTATATAACATTAAAATTCCCAACCAAAATATTTAAATACTACTGAATAGTGACTATTATATAGAAAATGAGTATATTTCAGAGATTAAAAAAAGCAGGAGAAAGCAAGCTTGGGAGAATTGTTTTAGCAGGAAGCTTGTTAACTGGAGTTGGTTGTGGAAATCCCGGACCTTCAAATCATTCTCCTGAATTTACTTCTACACCTGTGACTCAGGCAGTTGAAAATTCAGTGTATTCTTATGATGCTGATGCAAATGATACTGATGGAGACACTTTAGAATATTCTTTGGCTCAAGCTCCAGCAGGAATGACAATTAATTCTTCAACAGGTTTGATTCAATGGACTCCAACAGATTCTCAATCAGCTCAAAATCACCAAGTAAAAGTTCAGGTTTCTGATGGGGTGAATACGACAGAGCAGGATTTTAGTGTTTATGCTGTGAATACAGAAACAATTTCTGGTTATATAAGTGATGCAGAAGATTTAAGCCCTTTGCCAGATATTGATGTCACATTAACAGGAGTGAGCACAGCAACAACAGATTCAGGAGGATATTGGGAAATCCAAAATGTTCAAGACGGAGATTATCCTGTAATAATCTCAGATTCTACAGGAACTTATGAAACTTTTAAGCCAGGATTTTTTAGAGTCGGAAAATTAGAAAAACTTACTCAAGATGCTATTATTTACAAGAAGGAAGATAGGGGTTTTGTTGATAGTGTTATTAGACTGAATGGACAAGTTAGAAAATGGTTGCAGAAACCTAAATTTAAAATTTACAGACTAGAATATGTTTCAGGAACAGATGTTGGAGATGCAAAAATTCAAGAAGTAAAAGAAATTATATTAAATGAATTAAATGTTTATACAAGTGATACATATAATTTTACTGAATCAGATATTGAGGTAATTAATTCACAAGATTTAGGAGGATATTTAAATGGGTTTATTAAAATTTCATTTGACAATACAATAGGTTCTGGTTATAATGGTTGTCAGTTTAATGGAAATGAGGTGATAAGTGCTTTTGCTGCTTTTAATACTGCTTCTGATAAGGGGCTTAAGATGCAAGAAATGACTGAAACTTTAATTGGAAGTGGAGAAACAACAGATTCTGCTTATTCTGATAGTATTTTT
>Ga0164318_10001230_pt1 | contig 22405 bp, 20 predicted proteins | sample GuaBasSedimGuay9_FD_113734 | JGI IMG/M metagenome (GOLD analysis project Ga0164318, IMG submission 113734) | Subseafloor sediment microbial communities from Guaymas Basin, Gulf of California, Mexico - Guay9, Core 4571-4, 0-3 cm | ecosystem: Environmental > Aquatic > Marine > Hydrothermal vents... | reverse complement strand
GATGGATAGTGGGAAGTAAAGCGGGAAATCCCGCATTAGAAGTACCCAAATTTGGGGTTTAAAAAACACCAAATTTGTTGGTAATTCTTAAGCGTAGAAAAATTATGAATTTTTCGGGTTAAAAGACACTATTATAACGAAGCAAAATATAAACCATCTGTTTTGACAGATGTATTAAATTCTGAGTTAAGTTATTTAGTCTTATCGACGATAAAAAAAAATTCCATTACACACTTTCAATCTTATAACTTTAGAAACTTTAGAATTCTGATTCTCAAAATTCTAAATTCATCGAGAATAAAATTTTATTAAAGAAGGTATTTGTCTCAGGTTTATAATAACAACCAATTCCAAACTCGAGTGGGACAAGAAATCTAAAAATATGAAAATCAGATGTTAATTCAACGCCCGTTGATTTATAATAATTGCTTTCTGAATTATACACTCCTTGTGCATAATCAAAAAACAGAGCCATTTTAACTCTTTTAATATAAGCTAAAAACGACAAATCATAATCAGGGTATAATATAGGAAATTTATAAGTAAGCGAAACAGAATAAAGCTCATCGTTAAACTGATTATAATAACCACGAGGATAATTAACTAAATCAGAATAACGGAAAAAATCAATGTTTTTTTTCTGAAAACCTCCATAAATTCTAATTCCATGATGATTAAACAAACCCGGAAAATAGCACACCGATGAAGCTGAAAAAATTGAACTGCTATCAGTATTATCAAAAGAAGTATTCCTGAAATTTAAGTTTAATATTTGCCCCCATCGCGGATATATATCTTTTTTCGAAGTTTTAATAATGTTATATGTGTATAAACTATAACTCATTCCATTAAATGTATGTCGTATATAATTTGCTGACTCCTGAGAAAAAGTCTTAAAGTAATCATATTTAACTGAAGACTGTAATTTTCTGTAATACTTTCCTTTTGAAATATTCAATGGAAGTTTTATTCCAGTGCTCATGCTTATCTCATTAACAGTAATAGTATTTTGATTTTGGTCAACATCGAGTTTTTCTCCGTAATTAAATTTAGTGTCAATTATTGGATAAAATCCTTTATATATAAATCCAAGATGATATTTGCCGACTGTTTGATTAAGATTAAAATCATACCCCAAGTCAATAAAAGCTGTACTGAGCTTGTTTTGCGACAATATTGAAAATCCCGGACTTATATTATAGTTATCTACATTAATAAATAAAGGTGACCAGCTATGAACGTCTAATAAATTTTTTAATCTGCTGAATTTCTTAATATCAAAATTAATATCATTATTATGATTAAAATCAATTGCTCCATTTTCCTGCTTTGCAATATCTTCATAAAGTTTAATTGAATTATCGCTAACATTCTCCAGAGATATCCATTTTGAAGTATCTACTTTAATAATCGCAATTTGTTTGCCTTGAGCAGAATAATCTGAATAAATTATTTGCTTATTATCGTCTGAAACATTTGGCGACGAAGCTCCATATTGTGAAGATGTTATCTGAAAAATATTTCTTGATAAAGTATCTAAAGCATAAATATTATCAATGCCTGAATATGCTGCCGAAAATAAAATATATTTCTTTAAGAATACAGGTTTAGAAATCTCATCGAATGAATATTCTGTTAAATACTTTACTTTTGAATTCACTGTGTTAACAGTTGCTATACATTTACCTTTATTGCTCAATAAAATGCATACAAGTGTTTTACTATCGTTATTCCAAGAGGGTGAAATAATAAAATTATTAGGAGGCAGTTTAATTTCTTTCGTTATTTTATCAGATTTCAAATCAATAATTGCAATTGAATATTCATTTTGAACAGTAACTTTTACTGCCACAATTTTTTCTGCATTAGGTGAAATCACAGGTGAAAATAATCTTGATTTTTTAGTAATCGATTTTTTTTGTTTTGTGTTAATATTATATGATTTTATCTCGGAATAATTTTTGTTGCTCCATCGTAAATCATTTTTAATTTCAGCCCAAACAACAATATTTTTTGCAAAAGATAAATCCTTATTATTTTTTATTCCCGGTTTAAACAAAACCTTCTCAGATCCTTTGTCATCAATTTTCACAAAAGTCTTAATATTATCTAAACTTGTTTTCTCAGCTATTATTAAACTATGATTTATGAAATTGGGAGATTCATAATTAACATATTTCCCTTTTTTATTTTTATTGACAATTTTAAAATCAGAAAAGTTTATTTTTTTTTGTTGCTCACGCCACAAACTATCAAGTTCAATTAAATTTTGAGAATAAAATTTTTTATAATTATACCCTGTTGTTTTTTTTATGCTTAAAGGTATTGGGTTAAATAAAAAAGGGCGTTTTGCAACATTATCGAGGGCATTACTCCATATTTGTGTTCCATACTTTTTTCTTGAGTTTGCAACAATATGATATCCCAACTTATAATAATTTGGCACAAAATCTTTATAAGAGCCAAAAACAGCTTTTCTATAAGAATAAATACCTTTTGTTAAAACCTGTGATTTCAGTTCCATCTCAAAAGAAGGTAACCTGCCACGACCGGAATTACTGAGAGCTGTTTCTGTGCAAACAGCATCGCCTTCGAGAAACCAACGAGGCACATACAAGCCAATTACTGCACCAATAGCTTGTTGTCCAAAAATATAATACAAAAACTTCGAGAAACCATGATTCAACTTATCAATTTGCACAACGTGACGAAATTCGTGAGTTGCAAGCTGGTCAATCCAATCTTGTGAATAAATATTTTGTGGCGGACATGTATAAATCTGCATTCCTTTTGGTGCCCATGCAACCATGCCATTAGACACAACCGACTGATTATGAAGAATTACAGGAATTTTTTTTGGCTGATGATTTAAAGACAATCCTCCTCGTTTATATACAGAAGTTAATGAATTAGCCAGATGTTGAGCTTGTTTTTCAGAACTTTTCGGAAAAATTATTTGGAAATTTTCTGTATTAATTTGATACCACTTCAGTTTAAATGGGTCTTGACCTGTGTCGTAATATTGTGCTAATACGGTATTGTTATTGAGAAGTAAGATAATAAAAAATAAGACTAATATTATCCTTTTAATTATTCTTGAGAAAGACATTATTTCAAATTATTCATAAAATCTTCAATGTTAATAATATATCTGATGTGCGAAGCTGTTCCCACTTCTCCTTTTTCATCAAAAGCAGAAATATTAAAAAATATTTTTTCCCCATCAACTTTTGTAATAATAGATTGACAAGTAATTTTTTGCCCTAGCAACGATGCTTTTTTATGTTTAACATTAATCTCAATTCCTACAGTTGAGAATCCTTTAGGAAGCAAATTTTCAACGCTTTTATATGCAGTATTTTCCATTAGAGCAACTAATGCAGGTGTTGAAAATACTTTAGCTAATCCCGAGCCAAAAGCATCTGCAGTATCATTGTCCGCAACAACTTTTGTAAGTTCCTGTTTTATATCTGTTTTTATGTTATAAACCATAAAAAAAAAATAGTTTTTAGTGTAACATTAATGTATAAAAAACGTTATATAAATAGGTTAATAAATAGTTGTTTACAAATAATTAAAGGTGTTGTAATTTATATTACTTCACCTTTTTTATTTGATGTCGAGATACTTACCGGTATGTTTTATTAAATTGTTAAGGAAAAGTATATTTAAAACAAAATTCTCATCATCATTATAATAAAGAGTAACAAAACTTTCGCCTTTTTCAATAGTCCATATACGTTTTAAATCTTTTCTCAAAAAATCTATTTTATCTTGATTTGACCATTCAGCTTTTTCTTCATCATCTTTACCATATAGTTCATAAACCTGTTCAATAACAGATTTCACATTATCTATATCAACAATAGTTTCTTTTGATAATAATTTAACATTAATTGGGTTACTTCCTGTAATATTATGCTTATCGAAAAAGACTCTAAATTGCACTGTATCAAAAGAATTGAGCTCAGTCCATGGTAGATTTTTCTCATATACTATCATAAAAGTCTCTTCTGTTTCTTTACTGTCAACCTCTTCATAGTCACCGTAAAAAAAAGTAGTTAGATCGTAAGTAAATAAATCTAAAATTGTTCGTTCTTTCTTTTCAGAATCAAATAGATCCATAATTTCAATAAAAATTTAACATGTAAATTTAAAAAATTTAATTATATTTTCAACTTATTTCTAAAAACTATTTTATTTAATTTTTCAACAACAACTATTCATAGTAATACTTAAAATTACATTAAACATTATTTTTTAACATTAAATCTATCCATAATAACAGCGCAAGTTGCATCTCCTGTTATATTTAATGCTGTTCTTATCATATCAAAAACTCTATCTAAAGCATATAACAATGGTAAGCCAATAATAGGAATGTCGGCAGCTATTAAAACAGCTACAACCAACAGCGTTGGTCCGGGAACCCCAGCTTGTCCTATTGAGCCTATTGTTGCAGTAATAATTATTGCAACATATTGTGCTGTGCCAAGTTGAATTCCAAACATCTGCGCAAAAAATACGGCAACCAAAGCATAGTATATTGCATTACCATCCATATTAATGGTTGCTCCAAGAGGCAGAACAAACGAGGTAGTTTCTTTTGAGACATCTAATTCTGTTTCACAAATTTCCATATTTACAGGCAATGTAGCCATTGAGGATGCTGTTGAAAAAGCAACAATCTGTGCTTGCCACATTTTTGAAAAGAATTTTTTTAGCGATATCTTTGAAAAAAACTTTAGTGTTAAGGGATAAAAAATCAATCCATGAATTAATATTGCTGCTACATATACAATAAATAACTTCATAACAATACTAAGAATATCATAACCAAAAGTACCTATTGAATCTGCCATTAATCCAAAAACACCAATAGGAGCTGAATACATTACAATTTTGATCATCCATATTAATGCTTCAATTAAATAGTTACATCCATTCACAAGCGGAGTTCGTTTAGTTATTGGTAATGTTGAAATACCAATACCAAGGAACAAACAAAAAAATAAAATTTGTAAAATATTTCCTTTAGCTAATGCTTCTATCGGATTTGTTGGTATTATTGAGATAATTATTTCCCAAAAACTCGGTTGCGAAACGCTTGTTGTTGTCTGAGTAGAAAACATTTCTTTAACAGTGTTGATATCGAGACCAATACCAGGTTTAAAAATTTCGCCCATTACAAGCCCAATAATCACCGCTACTGCCGTAGTAAGCAAATAATAAAAAAATGTGCCAACTCCCATCTTACCGGCAGACTTTGTGGCTCCAAGTGATGCTGAACCTGAAATAATTGAAATTGCAACTAAAGGAATAACCAACATTTTTATTAAACTAATAAAAATGTTTCCCAATGGTGCAAAAATTGAAGCTTTGGGTCCCATAATAACTCCAACAACAACACCAATTATCATTGCAAGAATAATTTGGAAACCTAAATTTTTTATTATTTTTTTTATTTTTTGCATTGTTTAAATTATTTATAGTTCTTGAACCTTTCGTTAATACTAATGATTAATTAAATATAATTCTTTTAATTTTTTAGAAATTGTAATTTACAAAATATCCAACAAAAAAATACCTGAATATGTAATAGCTACAATATTCAGGTATTAATTTAATAAAAAAATTATATCTTAAAAAATAACATCTTTCTCATAAATGAAATAAAAATTCTCGGGTTTATAGAATGGTTGTTGATAAATAATTTTTTTCCATAAATCATCGGGACAAACTTTCTCTTTTGATTTTTCGCCTTTAAATGCTTTTTTATTCATATTTGTTACTTTTGAAACCCAGAATGTATTGTCTACAACTTCAAAAGTTGAAAAGTCCGGTTTAAAATCATAAGTAATAAAATTTCTAAATTGAAATGGGCTACTTTTTTGAGTATAAATTAAGAAAGGGAAGTTTTTACCTGTAACTTTTTTCAATTCACAGAAATCAAATTTGCTATCCATAATAAGCAACTGGTTAATTATAACATAACTTTGTGGCGGTATTTCGTAAATCTGTTGCATTTTAGTTTTGTATGAAACTTCAGAACCTTGCTTTACTTTCTTATCTGTTGTTGCAAAAAAAGTTGTTTCAATTTTTTCATCGGTTGAATAATAATTATAACTTCTTTGGTTAACAATTAAGTGGCATCTATTAAGGTCAATAAATATGGGTTTTTCTGTTTTATTAAAAACAGTAAAATACATGTGCCCTGCTTCTCCCCAAAAATTATAACTCACTTTCAAATTATCATTTTCAAAAATATAGCTATTTTCACTCTCAGCAACATCACTTGAGCTAGTTTCAATAACTTGATAAATTTTTTTGGTACAGGAACTTAAAAAAATTATTAGTATAATGTAAATTATTTTTTTCATATTTAATTTATTAAAAATTACTATTAAAGATGTTCAAAAACAAAAGTACATAAAATTACTAAAGATTTTTAATTTTCAAAATTTTTTTTCTCCCTTTCAAATATTTAATTAACAAAAGAAATATTTGAAAAAAATTTTAAATCATACTTAAAAAGATTATTTTTGAAAATATTTTTAATTAATCAATTATAATCTAATTATTTAGATATCAAACAAATAAAAATAATATGAAAAAAGATAACGCAGTTTTTGATATTATCAAAAAAGAACAAAATCGTCAATTAAACGGAATAGAACTTATTGCTTCAGAAAATTTTGTTAGTCAACAAGTATTAGATGCAATGGGCTCATGCATGACAAACAAATATGCAGAAGGTTATCCCGGCCACAGATATTATGGAGGATGTCAATTTGTTGATGAAACCGAGCAGCTTGCTATCGACCGCATTAAAGAATTGTATAATGCCGAGTATGCAAATGTTCAACCTCATTCAGGAGCACAAGCAAACATGGCTGTTTTTATGACAATATTAAAGCCTGGCGATACATTTATGGGCTTAGATTTATCTCATGGTGGACATTTATCACACGGTTCTCCTGTTAACGCATCAGGAATATTATATAATCCGGTAGCTTACGGTGTTAGAGAAGAAACCGGTCGTGTTGATTATGACATGATGGAAAAAATTGCTCTTGAGAACAAACCTAAATTAATTGTTGGCGGTGCTTCAGCATATTCTCGTGAATGGGATTATAAACGTATGCGTGAAATAGCCGATAAAGTTGGAGCTTTATTAATGATTGATATGGCTCATCCTGCCGGTTTAATTGCCGCTAAACTATTAGACAATCCTTTAAAATATGCTCATGTTGTTACTTCAACAACTCACAAAACACTAAGAGGACCTCGTGGCGGTATTATTTTAATGGGTAAAGATTTTGAAAATCCTTGGGGAAAAGCCACAAAGAAAGGGAAAATTAGAACTATGTCTTCTCTTCTAAACTCAGCTGTATTCCCAGGTGTACAAGGTGGTCCTTTAGAGCATGTAATTGCTTCTAAAGCTGTTGCTTTTGGCGAAGCTTTATCTCCTGAATTTGTTGAATATCAAACTCAAGTGAAAAAGAATGCTGCTGTTATGGCTCAAGCATTTATTGATAAAGGATACAAAGTTATTTCAGGCGGTACAGATAATCATTCAATGTTAATTGATTTACGTACCAAAGTACCTGAAATTACAGGAAAACTTGTTGAAAATACTCTTGTTCAGGCAGATATTACTGTTAACAAAAATATGGTTCCTTTTGACAGCCGTTCTCCTTTCCAAACTTCAGGCTTGCGAGTTGGAACACCTGCTATTACTACAAGAGGATTAAAAGAAAATCATATGGGAATAATTGTTGAATTAATCGACGATGTTATTACAAATATTGAAGATGAAAAAATAATTAATTCTGTTAAAGAAAAAGTTAATAATTTAATGAAAGATTTTCCAATCTTTGCATATTAGATTTGACAAATTATTACTAACTACAATAAGGTGTAAAAAAATATGTTTTTTACACCTTCTTTTTTTTATCTTTGAACTCAATGTTTTTTTCATCAAAAATTATAACTGTATGAATATTTTATATTTTACTGTAGTAACTATCTGGTTCTTTTCTGAAATTGCTCTTGTCCTTTTTAAACGATCGAAAAAATCAAACGAAAATAAATTAGACAAATCATCATTAAAATATTTATGGATAGTTATACTAATTTCTATTTCATTGGGTATTTATGTTGGGATACTTGGTTTTAAAGGAACTTTCAGTACTGGATTTGTTAAATCACATCTTCATATTTTATATTATTGTGGTTTAGCTTCAATCATTATTGGTGTATTTATAAGATGGAAAGCTATCTACACATTAAGAAAATTCTTTACTGTTAATGTAACAGTTGAAAAAAATCAAAAAATAATTCAAAAAGGATTATATAAATATCTTCGTCATCCTTCATACACAGGAAGTTTATTGTCTTTTCTCGGTTTAGGATTAAGTTTTTCAAATTGGCTGTCTACTATTATTATATTTGTTCCAATATTTTTTGTGTTCGCTTACAGAATAAAAATTGAAGAAAAAGCATTAATAAACAATTTTGGTGATAAATATATTAACTATTCAAAATCGACAAAGCGATTAATACCTTTTATTTACTAATTATGGAATGGTACATAATAGTTGGAATAATAGCCGTTGGATTTTTAGCCGGCTTTATTAATACTTTAGCAGGTGGAGGCTCATTTATTGCTCTGTCTTTTTTAATTTTTATTGGTTTGCCTGCAAATGTTGCAAATGGAACAAATCGAATTGCATTATTTTTTCAAAACATTGTTGCAACTCGTTCATTCAAACGACAAAAAGCTTTAAATTTAAAACAAGGCTTATGGTTTTCTATACCTATTATTATTGGATCAATTGTTGGTGCTCAGTTTGCTGTTACAATAAACGAAAGTGTATTGCAAAAAATAATCGGGGTATTGCTAATAGTTATGTTCTTTTTAATTTTATACAAACCTGACAAATGGGTAAAAGGACAAGCAGGTTTAGTTCAGGCAAAACCCGGTTTAATTCAAATAATTATATCATTTTTTATTGGTATTTACGGTGGTTTTATTCAAGCCGGTGTAGGTTTTTTTTTGTTAGCAGGATTAGTGCTTAGTGCAGGATTTGACTTGGTAAAAGCCAATGCCTTAAAAGTTTTTATTATTTTACTTTATACTCCTTTTGCTATTAGCATATTTATTTTTAATGATCAAATTAACTACAAAATAGGTTTAATATTAGCTATAGGCAATATGGCAGGTGCTGCTGTGGCTTCCCGATTTGCAACACAAAAAGGTGCTAAATTTGTAAGATATATTGTACTCGTTGTTTTACTTTTTGCAGCTGTTAAATTATTGGGGATATTTGAATTAATTACGAATTACTAATCACCAATTACGAGTTACCAATCACGAATTACAAAGTTCATTACTGTAAAATAAAGTGATATGTAATTGTACCTTTTTGATAAGCCGGTGCATTATGTCTTACATCAAATTTTGCTTTTAAAGCTGCTTTTTGTGCAGCATTTAATAATGTAGCATCAAGAATTGTTGAGCCTTTTATTCCGGGATTGGCTTTTACCACATTTCCATATTGGTCAACAGTAACCTCAACAACAACAATTCCGGATAATTGAAGATTATATTCCGGTTTTGGCAAGAAACGAGGGTTACGTCCTTTTAAGCTAAATGAAATTCCTTTATTACCCAAGCCATTTCCTTTACCTCTATTTTTCGAATTTACCGAACCGTTTTCACTTCCCTGATTTCCTTTTCCTGAAGTAACCCCTTCTCCCTGACTTGAATTTGCATTTTCATTCTTTCCTGTAGAAAAAGCATTCTTAATTCTATTATTAATAAACTTTTGCTTTTCTTCTTGCTCTTTTTTCTTTCTCAATTCCTCTTCCTTCTGTCTTTGTTCTTCTATAAGTCTTTGTCTTTCTAATTCTTTTTCTTTTATTTTTTTTTGTTTTTCGGCTTGTTTCTTTTTCCTCTCAATAGCTGCAGCCTCTTCAAAATCCTGATTTAAAACATCCGCTCCTTTTTCAACCGGCTCTTGAGTTGTTTGTGGCTCTGTCTCCTGAGGTATTGATTCTTCTGACTTAACTTCCTGAGTTTGTTCAATGCTTTTTTGTGGCTCAATCAATCCTGCTCCGTTATCATCGGTACCAAAATTAATCAAAATCCCCTCCTCACCCGGCAAAGGCAATTCAGTATGAAACCCAAAAGATATGAGTATTACAACAACAATAGTAAAAAAAACTATTGTCCCAAAAATCCCGTATCTATGTTTCTGAATATAACCCATTTATTTATTCGGACTTGTTGCAAGAATTAATTTATACTTATTATTTTTAGCAATATTCATCACTTCGACAACCTTTTCAATAGGAACAGTTCTTTCAGCATGCAATGCAATATAAATATTAGTATCGTTTTTTAATCGTTTTTGCAATTCATTTTCAAGGTCTGAAACATTAACTTGCTCGCTTTCAATATAATACTTAAAATCTTTTGTTATAGAAACTGTTGTTAATGGTTTAGCAGAAGTTTGATTATTACTTCTTGGCAACAATAACTTTAATGCATTTGGCGAAATTAATGTTGATGTAATCATAAAAAATATGAGTAACAAAAACACTATATCTGTCATTGACGACATATTAAAACTGGCACTAACCTTATTTCGTCTCTGTAAAGCCATCTTTTATTTTTTTTAATATCTAATTAATGGTTATTAATATAATTTTAACTTTATGAACTTTTTAAATAGAACACAGATAACGCAGATTAACCCGAAAAATTCATAATTTTTCTACGCTTAAGAATTACCAACAAATTTGGTGTTTTTTAAACCCCAAATTTGGGTACTTCTAATGCGGGATTTCCCGCTTTACTTCCCACGATCCATCGCTAATTCATGCAATTCACTTCGTTTTTGCATGAATAAAGCGGGTTAAACTGATAATAACAGATAAATTAAACAAACTTCATTCTTCTATTTTCACAGGCACTCAATAGTACTTATCAACTTTCAATCCCGAAATATCGTGATTTCGATATCGCTCAACTTCAACTAAATAACCGGCTCATTCAATAAATCCATAAACTCAGTAGTGCGAGCTTCTAAAAGCGAAACAACATTATCTACTTTAGCAACTAAAATATTATATGCAAAATAAGCAATAATCCCTACAATTAAACCTGCAACAGTAGTTACCATAGCCTGATATATACCACCTGAGAGTTGAGAAACATCAATATTATTTCCTGCGTTTGCCATACGATAAAATGCCTGTATCATTCCCATAACCGTTCCGAGAAATCCAATCATTGGAGCTCCACCCGAAACTGTTGCCATTGTAGGCAATCCTTTTTCTAATTTTGAAATTTCTAAGTTCCCGACATTTTCAATCGCAGCATTAATATCATTCAACGGGCGACCAATACGGCGAATTCCTTTCTCAATCATACGCGAAAGCGGTGAATTTGTAGACTGACATAACGAAATAGCGGCATCTGTTTTGCCATCATGAATATAATCTTTTATTTGATTCATAAAATTTCGCTCTTCTGTAGCTGCTTTTTTTATTGCATAATAACGCTCAAAAAAAATGTAAACAGCAATAATTGCAAGAATAAGAATAGGAATCATAACCCATCCTCCTTTAACAGCTAAATCGAAAAAAGAAAGTGTAACTTGATTTGATTTTTCTGTCGCATCTGCAACTTTATCAACTACATTTATTTGTAACAGACTAAATAATAATAAACTATTCATAAATAATATTTTTTTTGAAACATATAAAAAACGAGACAATATACTAAAATATTTTATATTGTTTAAAATATAAATTATTCAGCCAATTTTTTTCTTTTCCCGTTGCACGGGCAACTACCGTGGAATCGCCTCAATAGACACTTTCAGTTTCCGTGGAACCGCTCCAAGCGGTGCAACAGATATAATTCAGGAAACGCTCCCCAAAAAGCAATAATTTTAACTTTCATTTAAAACTTAATAACATTTTTAAAAATAAAGTTTTCCGGCGGTGCAACGGATTCTTTTAATCTTCGTACTGTTTCAACCCGTTCCACGGCAAAAAAGCCGTTGCACGGGCAAAGAAAAAAACACGTTGAAAAGCCCTTCTGACGTTTTTAAATGTTTTTTAGACTTCTTTTACCCGTTGCACTGGCACTGCCTTTTATATCTGCTTGAAAAATTTATAAGTATTCATTCAAAAAAAAAATGTTGAAAAAAATGTTGAAAAAAGATATTTAAAAAATAAAAATTATATATTTTTGTCAGATTATAAAGTTAAATAAATAATATTTTAACAATATTTTTATTGTTAATATTTAAATCTTGATGATATGCAAAACAAACTTGATGAATTAACAAAAAAAATTTATTCAGAGGGGGTTTCAAAAGCTAATGATGATGCAAAAGAAATAATTAACAAAGCAACAAAAGAAGCTGAGGGAATAATTAATAATTCCAAAAAGGAAGCTACCAAAATAATTGAAAATGCTAAGAAAAAATCTGAGGAAATAAAGCTTAATATTGAATCAGAAATGAAATTATCTGTTAATCAAACAATAAGTTCAATTAAGCAACAAATTACAAATCTAATAACTTTAAAAGCTGTTGAAGAAACATTAGATAAGGATTTAAAAGACAAGGATTTTATTAAACAAATAATTATTAAGATTGTTGAAAATTGGAACCCTGCAGGCTCTGAAAGACTTGACCTAAATTTATTACTTCCTGAAAAAGACAGAGATAATTTAGGAAAATATTTCCAATCAAAAGAAATTGATATTCTTAAAGCAAGCATTAATGTTGCTTTTGATAAAAATATTGACAATGGTTTTAAAATTGGACCAAAAGACAACAGTTTTGTATTAAGTTTTACCGATGAAGATTTTAAAAACTTCTTTAAAGCTTATTTAAGACCAAGAACAACACAATTACTTTTTAAATAAAAGGGGAAAATTATGCAAAACAATTATTACTGCTTAATAGCCGGCTTGCCTGAAATTATTATTGAGCAAAATAAATTGTCTTTTTCTGTATCTGATTTTAAATTGGAATTAAAGAAGCTTCTCTATAAAAAAGATTATAAGCTTATTGAGCAACTTTTTCTAATTTACGATAATAATAACGTTCTAAACTTATTATTAAAGAATGATAAACCCTTTGAACAATTAGGAAATTTTTCAAAAACAGATATTGAAGCTGCAATTGAAAATCCTGAGAAAAACCCGTTGCCTGTTTCTTATTTTAATACATTTATTAGAAATTATAAAAACGAAACACAATTAAACGCAAACCTTTCTTGGGAAAATCAAATAACCGAATTATACTATAATTTTCTTTTAAAAATAAAAAATCCTTTTTTAAAAGATTGGTTTAAATTTGAGCTTAATACTACAAATATTATCACAGCAATTAACTGTAAAAAATTTGAATTACCTTTCGAAAATGAGCTAATTGGTGATAATAAAATTACAGAGCATATTAAAAAAAGTAAACTAAAAACCAAAGATTTTGGTTTTGACGATACTTTTGACGACTTCTCATACATTACTGATATAATAAGGATATTTGATAACAACAATCAAAATTTATTTGATAGGAAAAGAAATATCGACCTTCTTAAATGGAAATATTTAGACGAAAAAACAACATTTAAATATTTTTCTATAGAAGTAATTATTAGTTATGTCATTAAATTAATGATAACTGAGAAATGGATTAATCTGGATAAAAAATCCGGAGAAGAGATGTTTAATAAATTAATAAACGATTTGGAAACAAGTTTTGAGTTTCCGGAGGAATTTAGTTTGAATTATGGCAAAAAATAAATTAACAACAGGAAAAATTCAAAGTATTATTGCAAACTTACTTATTGTTGAGGCAGACGGTCCTGTTTCTCAAAATGAAATTTGCTACATTAAAATACCCGGCGTTCAGTTAATGGCTGAGGTTATTAAAATTAATGGAAATAATGCTTACATTCAAGTTTTTGAAAGTACAAGAGGATTAAAGGTTGGCGATTCTGTAGAATTCACCGGTCATATGCTTGAAGTTACTTTAGGACCCGGAATTTTATCAAAAAACTTTGACGGACTTCAAAACGATTTAGATAAAATGGAGGGTGTTTTCCTTAAAAGAGGTGATTACACAAACCCTCTTGAAGATGACAAACTATGGGAATTTAAAGCTATTGCAAAAGCAGGTGATAAAGTTTTTTCCGGTGACTGGTTGGGAGAAGTTAAAGAAAACTGGATACCTCACAAAATTATGGTTCCTTTTAAATTTGACGGCTCTTATACTATTAAAAGCATTGTTTCTGATGGTGAATATAAAATTAATGATACCATTGCAATTTTATCTAATGAAAAAAATGAAGATATTGCCGTTACAATGACTCAAAAATGGCCTGTAAGAATTCCAATAAAAAATTACAAATCTAAACCTCGACCATTTAAAATTTTGGAAACAGGTGTTAGAACAATCGACCTTTTAAATCCTATTGTTGAAGGTGGTACAGGATTTATACCGGGACCTTTTGGTAGTGGAAAAACTGTATTGCAGCACGCCTTGGCAAAACAAGCCGACGCTGACTTAATTGTTGTTGCTGCTTGTGGTGAGCGTGCTAATGAAGTTGTTGAGATATTTAAAGAATATCCTGAATTAAACGACCCAAGAACAGGAAGAAAACTTGTTGAAAGAACAACAATTGTTGCAAACACATCTAATATGCCTGTTGCTGCTCGTGAAGCTTCGGTTTATACGGCAATGACATTGTGCGAATATTATCGTTCAATGGGTCTAAAAGTACTATTATTGGCTGACTCAACTTCTCGTTGGGCACAAGCCTTGAGAGAAATGTCGAACAGAATGGAAGAATTACCCGGACCTGATGCTTTCCCTATGGACTTATCAGCTATTGTGTCAAGCTTTTATGCAAGAGCAGGTTTTGTTTATTTAAATAACGATAAAACCGGTTCTGTAACATTTATCGGAACAGTATCTCCTGCAGGTGGTAACCTTAAAGAGCCTGTTACAGAATCAACAAAAAAAGCAGCACGTTGTTTTTATGCTTTATCTCAACAAAGAGCTGATAGTAAAAGATATCCTGCTATTGATCCAATTGACAGCTATTCTAAATATCTTGAATATCCTGAATTTGAAGAATATATTAAAAAGAACATTTCATCTGAATGGATTGATGATGTATTATTCACAAAAAACATACTGTTAAGAGGGAAAGAAGCTCACGAACAAATAAATATTCTTGGAGACGATGGTGTTCCTCTAAGTTATCACTTAAATTTCTGGAAATCAGAAGTTGTTGATTTTGTTATTCTTCAACAAGATGCTTTTGATGATATTGATTCTTCTTCTCCTATTAAACGACAGGAATATATGCTTAAATCAGTAATTAATATTTGTAAAAACGATTATAAATTTGATTCTTTCGAAGAAGTTAATCATTACTTTAAAAAGATTATTAACTTCTGTAAACAAATGAATTATTCTGAATTCCAATCAGAGAAATTTAAAGGTTTTGAAAAAGAATTAAATGCTACTATTGAAGAAAGGAAAATTGCATAATGGAAACAAAAGCTTTTCAAAAAATATATACCAAAATTACTCAGGTAACAAAAGCAACATGTTCGTTATCTGCACCTGGTATTGGTTACGAAGAATTAGCTATTATTAATGGCAGACTAGCACAAGTTGTTAAAATTAACAAAGATATTGTTACTCTTCAGGTATTCTCAGGAACAGAAGGTATCCCTACAAATGCAGAAGTCGTTTTTATGGGAAAACCTCCTACACTAAAAGTTAGTGACGAATTATCAGGAAGAATTTTTAACGCTTATGGTGAGCCTATTGATGACATGCCAGACATTCAAGGTGAAGAACGTGAAATTGGCAGTCCTTCTGTTAATCCGGTAAGAAGAGAACAACCATCACAACTTATAGCAACAGGTATTGCTGGTATTGACCTTAATAATACTATTGTTACAGGACAAAAAATACCTTTTTTTGCTGACCCTGACCAACCTTTTAATCAGGTTATGGCTATGGTTGCTCTTAGAGCTCAGGCAGACAGAATTATACTTGGTGGAATGGGTATGACAAACGATGACTTTTTATTCTATAAAAATGTATTCGAAAACGCCGGTGCTTCCGACCGTATTGTAAGTTTTATCAATACTACAGAAAACCCTTCTGTTGAGCGTTTGTTAGTTCCTGATATGACTCTTACTGCAGCAGAATATTTTGCTGTTGACAAAAACGAAAAAGTTTTAGTATTGCTTACCGATATGACACTTTATGCAGATGCTTTAAGTATTGTATCGAACCGTATGGATCAAATACCTTCTAAAGACAGTATGCCGGGTTCATTATATAGCGATTTAGCAAAAATTTACGAAAAAGCCGTTCAGTTTCCAGATGGTGGTTCAATAACTATTATTGCCGTTACTACACTGTCAGGCGGTGATATTACTCACGCTATTCCTGATAACACCGGATATATTACTGAGGGTCAGCTTTTCTTAAGAAAAGATTCTGATATTGGTAAAGTTATTGTTGACCCGTTTAGAAGTTTGTCCCGTTTGAAACAGCTTGTTATTGGTAAACAAACACGTAAAGATCATCCACAAGTGATGAATGCAGCTATTCGTCTTTTTGCCGATGCTGCAAATGCTAATACTAAATTGCAAAACGGATTTGACCTTAGCGATTATGATGAAAGAACATTAAATTTTGCAAAAGATTATTCTAATGATCTTCTTGCTATTGATGTTAATATTCAAATTGATGAAATGCTTAACACAGGATGGAAATTGTTTAATAAATATTTCACTCCTGAAGAAGTTGGTATTAAGAAAGAATTTGTTGACAAGTATTGGCCAAAAGAAGAGGTTTAGATTTTAGATTTAAGATTTTGGATTTATCAACAGACAATTTTAATTTTTTGATAAATGGACAAAAAAGAATTATTTAAAAGAACAAGACAATTTGCTGTCAAAACTTTTAAAATTCTTGAAAATTTTCCAAAATCAAAAGCTGCTGATGTAGTTGCATATTAATTATTAAAATCATCATCATCAGTAGCAAATTATAGAACTGTTAACAGGGGCTAAATCAAAAAACGATTTTAAAAACAAAATAAAAATCGTGTGATAAGAAGCAGATGAAAATAATTTTTGGTTAACTTTTATAAAGATATAGATTTAATTAATACATCAGAAGAACTTAATTTTTTAATTAATGAATCCGATAAATTTATTGCAATATTTGCATCAGCATTAAAGACATTTAAATAAACCTAAAATCTAAAATAGCTATTAATACTATGAACGATTATTTAATATTTTAATTATGGCTATAAAATTTCAATATAATAAGACCTGCTTGCAGGACTTAAAAAAACAATTAAAAATTAGAGTCGATGTTTTGCCTATTATCAAAAACAAAGAGTCTGCTTTACGCATGGAAGTAAAACGAGCCAAAAATCATGCTCACACTCTTGACGAGGCTCTTAAGAAAAAGATGCATGAGTATGATAACATTGTAAGACTTTGGGGAGAATTTGATAAAAATTTACTTCGCATTGATGATGTTAAAATAAGCATAAAAAAAATTGCAGGTGTAAAGACACCAGTATTGGAAGATATTATCTTCTCAACACAAAAATTTAGCTTATTTAACAAACCGGAATGGTTTTTAGATGGTATTTCTATTTTAAAAGATTTAGCAAAAATTGGTATTGAAAGAAATTTTTATTTTCGCAAAATGGATTTATTACTTTATGCCAGAAGAAAAACCACACAAAAAGTTAATCTATACGAAAAGATACAAATTCCCGGATATGAAGAAGCAATCATGAAAATAAAACGATTTATGGAAGATGAAGAAAATCTTTCTAAATCTGCTCAAAAGATATTAAAAAAACGTCAAGAAGAAAGGGAGGCAGCATAATGATTATTCCTATGAAAAAATATTCTTTTTTAGTTTATCATCAAGAATATAAACCTTTTCTTGTGGATATTCAAAACATTGGGGTTCTCGATGTTATTAAAAAGAATATTGATTTAGACGAAAATTCTCAAAATAAATTAAATCTTATTAATGAACTAACTAAAGCAATAAAATTTTTAAAGTTAAGACAGTCTGAAGCTGTGGCTAGTGACGAAAAAATTGACGGCTTTGAATTGTTTAATTCAATTACTGAAAAACAAAAAGAACTTGAAGAGTTAAACACGCAAATTGAGATTATAAATAAAGAAATTGAGTATGTTGAACCTTGGGGTGATTTTTCGTTAGAAACAATTGAAAATCTTAAGAAAGAAAATTTCTATGTTCGATTTTTTATTGCTGAAGAAAGAAAATTTTCTGAAGAATGGGCTGAAAAATATAATTTATTAGAGATAAATAAACATAAATCAAATCTTTACTTTATTATTATTGCAAAAGATAATAATGAAATTGAAATTGAAGCTGATGAAATACAAATGCCTGAACGTCCTATTTCTGAAGTATTAAAAAACAAACAGGAAATTGAATATAAAATTCAGGAAATTAATTCTCAGCTTAATGAATATTCAAATAAATTTATCCCAACTTTAACAGAAACACTCAATAATTTAAAAAAAGATTTTGAATTTGACAATGTTCTGTTAAACACAACACGAGAAGCCGATAACAAACTAATGGTATTACAAGGCTGGGTAGCTGTTACAAACGAAGAAGATTTAAAAAATTATCTTGACGAGAAAGGTATTATTTACTTTGCTGAGGAACCAAAAAAAGATGAAAAAGCACCAATATTATTAAAGAACAATAAATTTTCAAGTTTATTTGAACCTATTGGGAAATTATTTTCTATGCCGTCTTATCAAGAGTTAGACCTCACACCTTATTTTGCTCCATTTTTCATGCTTTTCTTTGGATTTTGCTTAGGTGATACCGGTTATGGCATTGTTCTGCTAATAGTTGCTTCATTACTAAAATTAAAATTCAAGAATAAAAAAGACATAAAACCATTGTTAAGCTTAGTGCAATTTTTAGGCATTGGTACAATAATTATGGGAGCTGTTTCCGGTACATTTTTTGGTGTATCGCTGGGAAAAGTTGAGGCTATTGGCAAGATGAAAGATATATTTTTATCAAACGATCAATTATTGAATTTTTCAATGGCACTTGGTGGAGTTCAAATAATTTTTGGCATTGCATTACGTGCTATTAATAAAATTAAACACCAAGGTTTTATTTTTGCTATTCCTGAGTTTGGATGGATATTAATGTTATTTAGTATTCTGGATTTAGCATTAATAAAATATATGGTTCCTGTTTCAAAAATAATATTATATATTAGTTTGGGAATGATTGTATTTTTCAGCAATCCAAAAGGAAACTTTTTTGCAGCTATTGGCAAAGGTATTTGGGATTTATACGGAATAACCGGTATTTTTGGTGATGTGCTATCATACATTCGTTTATTTGCCCTTGGTGTTTCTAGTTCTATTTTAGGATTTGTAATAAACAGTATGGCTTTACAAGCAAAAGGAATTCCTTATATTGGATACGGAGTATTCGTATTATTCTTGATACTTGGTCATACCGGAAATATTCTATTATCATCTTTAGGGTCCTTTGTTCATCCAATGCGTTTAACATTTGTAGAATTTTATAAAAATGCAGGTTTTGAAGGCGGAGGAAAAGAATACAAACCCTTTTCAAATAAATTAAAATAAATTAAATTAAATTAGATTAAACTAAACTTAAAAATTAAAATTAAAAAGGAGAAAAATCATGGTTACAACAGTAATTTTATCTTATGCAGGATTAGTATTAATGGTCGCTTTAGCAGGAATAGGAAGTGCAATAGGTGTAACTAGAGGTAGTAATGCAACAATTGGTGCTCTAAAGAAAAACGACGAAGCTTTTGGTAGTTATATGTTACTTAGTGCTTTACCGGGAACACAGGGATTGTATGGCTTTGCAGGCTTTTTCATTATCAATTCAAAAGGAATTATCGGACCTGAAATGACTTGGGCACAATGTAGTATTATATTAGCTGCCGGTATCATTCTTGGTGTTGTTGCTTTAATATCTGCTTTCAGACAAAGTAGTATTTGTGCAAACGGTATTGCCGCTATTGGTTCTGGTTTCGATGTTTTTGGTAAAACAATGGTATTAGCTGTATTCCCAGAATTATATGCTATTATTGCTTTTGCTGCTACATTCCTTCTTAGTGCAGCACTATAATTAAAATTAATTATATTTACTTTTGGTTTTTATAATTAAATTATAAAAAATAATTACCCTGTTAGATATTTTTTTTAATATCAGACAGGGTAATTTTATATCATTTTTATTTCATTATAATATTGATTTTTTATGAAAAGAAATTTTATTCTTATTTTAAGTTTATTAATCTGCTTTAATTTAACTAAGGCTCAAAAGAAACCTGAAAACAAAAAAATAAAATTCTCTTTTTCAGAAAGAATTAGATTAAGCTCATTTGACAATGCAATTTCTTTAAACGATTCGTCTGATATTTATGCATTCTCCCGATATAAAACAAATGTTGGTGTTAAATTTATACCAAATAAAAATATTGAGTTAAATTTAAAGTTGGGAAACCAAGCAATAATATGGCTTTCGCCTAGAAGTAAAAAGAATACTTTATCTGAGGTATTTATCGATCAACTTTATTTTAAATGGAAAAATGTTGCAAATCTTCCTTTAGAAATAACCTTTGGCAGACAAAATATTATGCTCGACGAAGGTTTTATTTGTTTAGACGGACAACCTTTAACCGGCTCAAGGTCAACTTATTTTAATGCAATTAAAAGTATTTATTCTTTTAATGATAACAATAATATTACAGCTTTTGTTTCTTACATACCAAGAACTGATGATTTATTACCGATTATTAACGAAGATAATCCGGCACAACTTTTAGAAGAACAAGCAAATACAGGCTTAGGTTTATATTATAAAACAAATATTAATAAATTAAAATTATCTGCATATTATTTCAGGAAAAACACTTTTAGCAATGACTTTGATTCTACTCAGACCAAAATAAATACTTTGGGAGCAAGACTTTTATTCCCAATAATTAAAAACCTGGAATTAACGACAGAAACTGCTTATCAATTTGGTAACACCGACGAATTCAACATAAATTCTTTTGGCGGTTATTTCCATTTAGATTATAATATTGATAATAAAATACCTTTAATAAATATGCTTACAATAGGTGGATTTTATTTAAGTGGTGACGACCCTTCTTCCGATAAAATTGAAGCTTGGAACCCTCTCTGGAGCAGATGGCCCAAATGGAGTGAATCGTATATCTTTACTTTAATACCTGAGAATAATTGCAAAGTAGCTTATTGGTCAAATATGGCATCGTTATATGCTGCAATAAATGCAAAATTATCTGAAAACATTTTTTTTAATGCTACATTTAACCACTTACTTGCTTTAGAAGATAACTTATCCGCTTTTTGTTCAGGCAGCGGAAAAACAAGAGGTAATCTTCTTAAATTGAAATTAAATTATAAGATAGATAAAAACTGGTCAGGGCATTTTATTTGGGAAAATTTCGCGCCGGGAGACTTCTACCCTACTTCTGCCGACGGATATAACTTTTTCAGATTTGAACTTTTGTTTAAAATATAATGTTTTTACAAAAAATTGACCATTGTCGAAATATTTTAGATAACATACTTTGACCAAAATCGCAGATCGAACAATTTACATGTTTAACATAGTTAATACTACAGCTTTTCTTTTCAAAACCCAAAAGATTATTTGTTTACTCCTACAAAATTTATATATTTACCAGAGTAATAAAAAACAGTATAAAAACAATGACTTTTTTGCTACAATTAATTATAACAAAAAACCAATTTTTCTTACAGTTTTAAAGTAAATGTCTCTTTTTTAAGGACAAACTTATATTACTATAATGGAAATAAACGGAATAGTCCGGATATTTACTTGTTAGCTGCAAGCAGAGTGAAAGAACATTATGGGACTATTTAGTAAAAAGAAAACAAAAGATATGTTTAAAGAAAAAAATACAACAGATAATAACAATAATGAAATTAATGAACGTCCGAGGATTTGTTGCATAGATATAGAAGGAGAAGTTGTTGAAAAATTGCAACAATCTAACTTTAATATATACAACGGAACATTAGGAAAAAAAATAAGAATACCGAACAAAAATAGATATGATAATCATCAAATATTATTACAAAATGATTTTCCAATTAATATACACGAATATGATATTTTTATTATTGATTTAGATGATAATGAAATTATAGATTATAATTCTGATGAGCATATAAAGAAAAATCATACTGGAAAAACTGCGATATCTTTATTAAGTAGTT
>Ga0164318_10001229_pt1 | contig 22405 bp, 16 predicted proteins | sample GuaBasSedimGuay9_FD_113734 | JGI IMG/M metagenome (GOLD analysis project Ga0164318, IMG submission 113734) | Subseafloor sediment microbial communities from Guaymas Basin, Gulf of California, Mexico - Guay9, Core 4571-4, 0-3 cm | ecosystem: Environmental > Aquatic > Marine > Hydrothermal vents... | reverse complement strand
ATATTTAAAAAAACAGAAAGGGGGCAACCACAAGGGATTGCCCCTACGAACCGCCCGTAGGGGCAATCCCTTGTGGTTGCCCTTGGTTGTAAAATACCTGTTTATTTGTGCTTCAGTACTTATAACTAACCCAAGAATATTGTTAGCTGTTATCTGATTATGATAACTAACCCAAGAATATTGTTAGCTGTTATCTGAGATTATTATTAGCGCCTACAATGTTAATCGCTGCAAAATCATAAAGGGCGAATGCCCGATGGGATAGGGCGAACATGAGCCCAAAAAAGCATCTTTTCATTTTTCATGTACTCCAAATCGCAAACTCAAGTTGGAACTAAAGTCTCTAAAATACATTTAAGTGATGTCTTTGTATTGATTTTTAAATCATAATGTCTAACTATCATCCTTAATTAGATGAATGTCAACTTATCTCATTTTTAATGATTAATGGTTAATACTTGATGTTCAAACTTTTTCTATATCGTTTTATAATTACGAGATATTAGTACAGCGGATTGACTTAAATCCCGTATTTTTAAAATGGTAATGTGATTTAATACAGAAAAAAATAACTTTTCACGAAAGCAAGTTTTGCGCGCAAAACTTTATTTCACGCGCGCGGCTGCTTGTCATGATTTTCGCTGATTAAAAACCAATAGAATATGTGCTGATTCTCAATTAAATAGATTTAATCTCACGCTTTGTTCGCTATGGCGCAAAGAAATTTTATTTCACGCAAAGCCGCGAAGGCGCAAAGTGTCAAGTTTCAAAATTGACTTTGCGTTGTTAGCGACTTGGCGTGATCATTAAAATGAATCTGACAAAGTCGAACTAAACATCCCGTAATAATTCATTTAATCCGACTTTACTCCGCGTTTTTTCGTCTACTTGTTTGACGATTACGGCGCAATAAAGAGAATATTTCCCATCTCGTGAGGGTAGATTGCCTGATACGACGACGGCTCCGGGTGGTATATAACCATAAGTGATTTCTTCTGTTTGGCGGTTATAGATTTTGGTGCTTTGTCCAATATATACGCCCATAGAAATCACTGCGCCTTTGCCAACAATAACTCCTTCGACAATTTCTGAACGGGCTCCAATGAAGCAGTTGTCTTCAATAATCGTGGGGCCGGCTTGTACGGGTTCTAAAACGCCTCCTATACCAACTCCGCCTGATAAATGTACGTTTTTGCCGATTTGGGCACAAGAGCCGACAGTTGCCCAAGTATCTACCATTGTGCCACTATCGACATACGCGCCGATATTGACATAAGATGGCATTAACACGACACCGGGGGAAATGTAGGCCCCTTTACGCACTGTGGCTGGTGGCACGACGCGCACACCGGCTTGTTGAAAATCACGCGAACTGACATCGGCAAATTTGGAGGCGACTTTATCATAGTAGTTAGTAAAACCGCCTTTGATGAAGGTGTTTTCTTCTAGGCGAAACGATAATAAGACTGCTTTTTTGATCCATTGATTGACAATCCATTTATCTTGTTCTTTTTCGGCTACACGTAATGTGCCTTGATCGAGTAAATCAAGGGTTTGAGTCACTGCGTCTTTAATGTCGTGGCTGACATTGTGTGGATTCAGTTCAGCCCGATTGTCATAAGCCTGTTCAATAATGCTTTGCAATTTATTCATATCAGTTATCAGTTATCAGTTATCAGTTATCAGTTGTAGGTGAGCAACGTGGTTGCCCGATATTAAACCTGACAGGTTTTGAAAACCTGTCAGGTTTGGTTGACAAGTAGGGGCGAACCTATGTGTTCGCCCTTCTTTTTTAAAAAGTGAACCGTTATCAGTTGTAGGTGAGCAACGTGGTTGCCCGATATTAAACCTGACAGGTTTTGAAAACCTGTCAGGTTTGGTTGACAAGTAGGGGCGAACCTATGTGTTCGCCTTTTTAAAAATTTAGCAAATCGGTTTAATTTTAAATTACATTTATTATATTAACCCTTTTTCGCTATGCCCTAAAAAAGTACGAATGCGTTGCGCAGCTTCTATACAGTCTTCTATGGGAGCGACTAATGCCATGCGAATACGATTTTGCCCTGGATTGATGCCTTTGATGGTGCGTGATAAAAAACGACCGGGTAAAACGGTGATATTTTGCTCTATAAATAATTCACGGGCAAATTGATCATCGGCTATGGGGGTTTGGGGCCAGAGATAAAATCCGGCCGATGGGCGGGTGATGGGTATGATTGGCGTAAGTATTTTCATCACGGTGTCATATTTTTGTCGATATAAGGCGCGATTGGCTATGACATGGGTTTCGTCTTGCCATGCGGCAATGCTGGCTGCTTGTACGACTTCTGACATGGCGCAGCCATGATAAGTGCGGTAATGTAAAAATTGGCGCATGATGTCGGCATCACCGGCTACAAATCCTGAGCGTAAGCCTGGGGCATTTGAGCGTTTAGAGAGACTATGAAATACAATACATCGCTTAAAGTCTAATCGGCCAATGGCCGCGCAGACTTGCAATAAGCCTATGGGGGGTTGTGTTTCATCAGCATAAATTTCAGAGTAACACTCGTCTGCGGCTATGATAAAATCATGTTTGTCTGCGAGTTCAATCAAATGTTGTAACGTGGCACGATTGAGTATGGTGCCTGTGGGATTATGGGGTGAGCAAATATAGAGTAATTGGCAATCTGCCCAAATCTCTTTTGGGATGGCTGAAAAGTCGGGTTGAAAATCCGTTTCTTCTAAACAATTGATAAACCAAGGTTTTGCGTCTGCGAGCAAAGCTGCGCCTTCGTAAATTTGATAAAAGGGATTGGGCATTAAAACTATGGGGTTTGAGGCCGTGCGATCAATCACGCATTGGGCAAAGGCAAATAGCGCTTCACGGGTGCCATTGACGGGTAAAATGTGTTTTTTAGGATTCAGACTATCCGTGGGGAGTTTAAAGCGTTGTGTCAACCACTGTGCTATACTGCGAACCAATGCTTCAGTGCCTCGGGTTAAGGGATATTTGGTCAGCCCGTGGGCAAGGGCATTATCCATGGCGTTGATAATCAAATCTGGTGTGGGATGTTGCGGTTCACCGATGGAAAGATTAATCGCACTTTTTTGTGGATTTGGTATGCTGTCTTGTTTGAGTTTAGCTAATTTTTCAAAGGGATAGGGTTTGAGAGCGTGAAGTGAGGGATTCATAAATGGTTAATGGTTAATGGTTAATGGTTAATGGTTATTTAGATAATTCTTTTCAAAAGGGCTCAAATTATTTTTCTGAACATCTTATATTATACTGCCCACCGTTATAATTTGCGCTTTTGCTGTTAGTCACCACCACCTGACTTGAGCTTTTAGAATCAATAATAGCGACTTATGACGGTGCTAAGTATAGGATACTCTAAACTATTAAGACTTTAGCATTTGAATCAAATCAAATTGATGAAAAAATTGAACAATAATCTATAATAAAAGACGCACGGCAGTGCGTCTCTACTCAAAATCTAAAAATGATGATAAAATGCAAAACTTTATTATAATTGTTAAAGCTTATAGTTAATTAAATCCAAAATTTAATTAAATATAAAACAAGTGTGGATGTTTATTTTAGGTTTTTAATTCACAATTCACAATTCGATGCAAAAGTTTTTTGAAAAAAACTTGAAACGCAAATACTAATTAAAAACAATTAACATAAATTAATCATGGGAATAGCACAAAATGAAAAAATGATGATAGAATGAAAGGCTTTTTCAATTGTCAATGATTTAATTTATTTAAATAAATCATCCAAAAAAGCGTGGATGTTAATTGCTTAGGTTTGTCGCTCACAAACCAAAACAAAAGTGTTTGTTAAAAAGCTTTTGCATTGAACACAATTCACAATTAACAATTCACAATTCAAAAGTGGGCCTTGTGCCCATTTTTTTATTGTTAGAAAAAAGTGGAAAGTGTTAGTGTTCACAATTCGAGGTAAAAGTATTCTTATTAGTAAAGGTTTTAAAAAGTTTTTGTGTAGAATTGATAGGCAAAAGAGAACATAATTCACTATAGCCATTTTTGCAAAAACGGTTATAGCGAACACACAAAACAATGAAATACTGAATACTTGAACTTGATTAATGATCAATGATCACATCCGTTCTCAAAACATTGATATTCTTGATATTTAGTGATTTTTAAGGCCAACTGATTTATCTAACAAACTATATATAAATAACCCATTTTTAAATAAAATGACTGTGTTAGACAACGAGTTACAAAATTTACTCGCGCCAGTTGTCACGGCATTGGGCTACGAACTAGTGGGCGTGGTACGTCTCTCACAAGGGGGACATCAAACGCTCTTGCGTGTCTATATTGATAGTCCTGATGGGATTAAGATTGAAGATTGTGAACGTGTTAGTTATCAGGTAAGCGGGGTATTAGATGTGCATGATCCCATAGCCAAAGAGTATACTTTAGAAGTGTCTTCTCCTGGTTTGGATCGGCCCTTGTTTACCTTAGAACACTTTATACAGTTTGTAGGCCATCAAGTAAAGGTGTGCCTAGCTCGACCGATTTCGGGGCGACGTCATTTCACCGGTATGTTGCAACGAGTACAGGATAGTAATGTTATCGTTTCGGCGGATGGAACGGAATATAATCTGCCTTACGATCAGATAGACAAGGCACATCTTGTGCCTTCCTTTTGACCACTCGTTTGATGAAATACAATAATTGATTCGATAGAGGTGGTTTTCATGAATAAAGAAATTCATAAAGGAATTCTGTTGGTCGTTGATGCTGTCTCTTTTGAAAAAGGCGTGAGCAAGGAAGTGATTTTTAATGCCTTGGAATGTGCTATGGCGAGTGCCACCAAAAAACATTACACGAACGAGATTGATGTGCGTGTACATATTGATCGACACACCGGTAATTATAAGGCTTTTCGTCGCTTTGAAGTGGTCGAAGACGAGGGTGTGGAATCACCTGAACTTCAAGTTAGCCTTAAAGAAGCGCAAACTCAAAAACCCGACATTGAAATCGGAAAATTTATTGAAGAACCGATAGAATCGGTGAGCTTTGATCGCATTGGCGCACAAACGGCTAGACAAGTCATAGTGCAAAAGATCCGCGAGGCGGAACGTGCCCAAATTGTCGAAGCTTACAAGGATCGACAAGGTGAGTTAGTCAGTGGGGTTGTCAAGCGTGTCGAACGCGGTAATGTTATCCTTGATTTGGGGGATAATGCGGAAGCGTTGATTACGCGTGATGAAATGATCCATCGCGAGGCGGTTCGGCCAAATGATCGTTTGCGTGGCTATTTACATAGTATACGTTCCGAGCAACGAGGGCCACAATTATTCCTTTCACGTACTGCACCTGAATTACTGATTCAGTTATTTATGATGGAAGTGCCTGAAATAGGTGAAGGTTTTTTAGAAATCGTCGGTGCAGCCCGTGATCCGGGGTTACGTGCTAAAATTGCTGTCAAATCGAAAGATCCCCGTATTGATCCGGTCGGTGCCTGTGTAGGGATGCGTGGCTCACGGGTACAGGCTATATCAAATGAATTGGCCGGTGAACGAGTAGATATTATTTTGTGGGATGATAACGCAGCCCAGTTTGTAATGAATGCTATGGCACCGGCGGAAGTGGTGTCTATTATTGTTGATGAAGAGACGCATAGCATGGATGTTGCGGTACGCGAAGATCAACTGTCTCAAGCTATAGGACGCAATGGACAAAATGTGCGTCTTGCAAGTCACTTGACCGGTTGGACTTTGAATGTGATGACAGAAACGCAAGCTGCTGAAAAGCATGAGCAAGAAGCACTCTCCGTACTGAAAACATTTATGGATGATTTAGAGGTCGATGAAGAATTGGCCAGCATTTTAGTACAAGAAGGTTTTTCAAGTCTCGAAGAAATCGCTTATGTGCCGCTCAATGAAATGCTTCAAATTGAAGAATTTGCTGAAGAGATGGTAAAAGAATTACGTTCTCGTGCCAAGGATGCACTGTTGACACGAGCGATTGCTAGTGAAGCAGAATTAGACGAGGCGGCACCAGCGGCTTTGGCAGAAGAGTTGCGTACCTTGGACGGGATGACTGAGCCGTGGGCGCAAGTCTTAGCGAGTCGAGGCATTTTGAGTCGCGATGATCTCGCTGAGCAATCGGTAGATGATTTGATGACTCTTGAAGGTATGGATGAAGTGCAGGCAGGTAAACTAATTATGACAGCACGAGCGTCTTGGTTTGTTGATAAGCAACCGTAAACAGTTATCAGTTCCACGCAAAAGTTTTTGCGCGCAAAAACTTTTGCGTGGAAATCAGTTTTTTCTGCAAGTTTTTGCGCGCAAAAAATGTATTTCACCAAATGTGGAAATCAGTTATCAGTTATCAGTTATAGATTAAATGGTTATTCGTGAACAGCTATCAGGAAAACAATTCACCACTGACAGACAACTGATTTTTACGCAAAAAGTTTGTAGCAGAGCCTCAAATTTTGCGTAGAACTGATTTCGCTAAAATTTACGGCACACCCAAAATTTTAGCCTATACCTAGAATTGATAACTGATTTCCACGCAAAAGTTTTTTAAGCAAAAACTTTATTTCACGCGCTTTGTTTCGCGGAGCGAAACTTTAGCGTGAAATGTGGAACTGATAACTGATAACTGATTTCCACGCAAAAGTTTTTTAAGCAAAAACTTTTGCGTGGAACTGATAACTGAGGATAACTGATAACTGAATATGGCTGAAGTGACCGTAAGACAATTTGCTGATGTCGTGGGGATTCCTATTGAACGTTTATTGGCGCAATTAGGTGAAGCAGGGCTATCTGCTAAAAATGCTGATGACAATATTAATGATAAGGAAAAATTACAGTTGTTGACACATCTGCGCCATATTCATGGCAAAGACACTGACAAAACGACAACACCAGCACCCAAAAAAATTACGATCAAACGTAAAACGAAAAGTGAAATTAGAGTGCCCAATGCTCAGGGACGCGCTAAGACGGTGCCGGTTGAAGTCAGAAAAACACGCACCTATGTTAAGCGGGGTGCGGCTTCCAACCAGCGCGGCGAAAATAAGGATATAGAACACCTTGAGGCCTCTCAAAGAGGAGTTGAGGAAGATATCCGTCATCAGCAAGATTCTGAGAAAGTGGCCGCGCCACTTGATCCTGAAAAAAAGGCGCTGGCTTCAGATATTGCCGTGGCTGATCCAGATGAAAAAACGAGCTTCGTTACTGTCAACCGTCAAGAAAATGAAAAACACGCTTCATTGGATCAAGCGGTTGTTCCACAAAATTCACAAAATCACCCCACTCAACAGGCTGTGTCAGATAAGAGTCGTACACCTGTTATCGAAAAGAAGCACCATGAGATTCGATCAACATCTAGCACGACACATCCCGTTGATTCCAACAAGCGCCAAGCAAATCAAACAACTGGGATTAAGAAATCAGACCTGACAACAATCAAAATCACAAGGCGGCAAAAGGAAACAAGCGCAGTCAAGTCGGACACTGCAACTACGGTACAAATCAAGGCGAAAAAGCGTCCGGATACGAATCCGGCTTTGGTAAAACCGCGTCAGAATACGAGGCCGGCTTTGGTCAAAAAACCAGAGACGAGTCGGCACCAACCTACAGGGGCGAATGCGGCTAAATCGGATAGCCAGCGACAAATCGATACACCTAACAACAAACACAAGTCGTCTGCTAGCCCAGATGTTAAGCGTCAATCTCCTCCTCAACCGGATAAGAAGCGTCAATCGCCTCAACCGGATAAGAAGCGTCAATCGCCTCAACCGGATAAGAAGCGTCAATCGCCTACTGCAGCGAAATCTAATGAAGGTGCGAGAAACGTAGGGTTTCACAATCGGGGGGATTCCGCGAGTACAGATAAAGCACGTAAAAGAACAACGACTAAACAACACCCGAATGAAAATACGACAAAATCAGCTAAAGACAGAAAATCATCTTATTCTCAGAATAAAGATTACGACTTGAAGTCTAGCAAGCATGATCGGCTAGAAACTGAGGGCACAAAAGGCAGGCGAAAAAATAAGCAACGGACTGCGAAAGCAGCGCTGCATGGCTTTAAAAAACCAACCGCACCTATAGTGCGTGAAGTGACTTTGCCAGAATCGCTCACGATTGCTGAACTGGCCCAAAAAATGTCTGTCAAAGCCGCTGTAGTCATTAAGACCATGATGAAAATGGGCACCATGGTGACTATCAATCAGGTGATTGATCAGGAAACTGCCGCTATTGTTGTGGAGGAAATGGGGCATATTTCTAAACTCTTGAAAGAAAATGCGATTGAGGAAGAATTGAACCTCGCAGCTGGGCAACAACTGATTGGTGAAAAAGTTTCTAGGGCACCTGTTGTTACCATTATGGGTCATGTTGATCATGGTAAAACTTCTTTGCTTGATTATATTCGTCGAACTCGGGTTGCAGCAGGCGAAGCTGGGGGGATTACTCAGCATATCGGTGCCTACCATGTCGATATTTCTCGTGGTACGGTATGCTTTTTAGATACACCTGGACATGCGGCATTTACGGCGATGCGGGCGCGAGGCGCAAAAGTGACGGATATCGTGGTGCTTGTTGTGGCAGCAGATGATGGTGTGATGCCTCAAACGATTGAGGCTATTCAACATGCTAAGGCTGCTTCAGTTCCTCTTGTTGTTGCAATCAATAAAATTGATAAACCTGACGCTGATTCAAAGCGGGTCAAACAGGAATTAGTTGCCCAAGAAGTCGTTCCTGAAGAATGGGGGGGCGATACGATGTTTGTAGAGGTTTCAGCGAAAACGGGGGACGGTATTGATGACTTATTAGAAACGTTGTTATTACAAGCCGAAGTGTTAGAATTGAAGACGGTGGCAGAGGGCCGAGCAGCGGGTGTCATCATTGAATCACGCTTAGATAAAGGACGTGGTACTGTAGCGAGCTTACTGATCCAAAGTGGCACCTTGCAGAAGGGTGATGTCCTGTTAGCCGGTAAAGAATTTGGTCGTGTGCGGGCAATGTTGGATGAAAATGGTAAGCCAATAGAAAAGGCGGGCCCTTCTATTCCGGTTGAAGTGTTAGGCTTGTCAGATGTACCTAACGCGGGCGATGAAGCCATTGTGATAGCTGATGAACGTAAGGCACGGGAAGTGGCCTTATTCCGGCAAGGCAAATATCGTGAAGTCAAATTAGCCAAGAGCCATGCGGCTAAATTGGAAAATATGTTTTTGCAGATGCAAGCAGGTGAAGTTAGTACGCTCAATATTGTGCTGAAGGCTGATGTTCATGGTTCTCTCGAAGCGTTACATGATGCTTTGGTTAAGCTTTCTAATGAGGAAGTCAAGGTTAAGATTGTTGCCAGCGGGGTAGGGGGTATTAATGAATCTGATGTTAATTTGGCGGTGGCTTCTCGTGCTATTTTGATAGGCTTTAATGTGCGAGCGGATGTGAGTGCTAAACGCCTGATTAACGATGAAAATGTGGATTTACATTATTATAGTGTTATTTATGAGGCAATAGACGAGGTTAAACAAGCGCTCAGTGGCATGTTGGCACCGGAGATTGTTGAATCAATCATTGGTTTGGCAGAAGTACGTGAAGTCTTCCGTTCTCCAAAATTGGGTGCGATTGCGGGTTGTTTGGTGGTTGATGGTATCGTTAAACGCAATAATTCCATCCGTGTGTTGCGCGACAATGTTGTCATTTTTGAAGGGGAATTAGAATCGCTACGCCGCTTCAAAGAAGATGTTTTGGACGTTAAAGCGGGTACGGAATGCGGTATTGGGGTGAAAAACTACAATGATGTTAAAACGGGCGATCAAATTGAAGTTTATGAAAAGACGATGGTGGCACGAACACTTTAAGGAAAAAAGATGAAAGCTAAAAGGTTTCTTGATGATAATCCTCTAACCTTTTTTCTTGAGTTTTTTAATTATGAAAGAATTTAGTCGTACTCAACGTATTGGTGTGCAAATACAGCGCGAATTAGCCTCGATAATCCGCAAAGAAATCAGAACCCCGGATTTGGGAATGCTTACCATTTCAGAAGTCAAGGTTTCGCCTGATTTAAAATATGCGCGTGTTTACGTGACTGTCTTTGGCGGGCGTTTGGATATTGAACAATCCGTTTTATGTCTCAATAATGCGGCTAAGTCATTACGGCATCATTTATCCCAACGCTTAACCACGCGCACTACACCAAGTTTACAGTTTATGCATGATACTTCAATTGAATACGCAAGCCGTTTGACGGCGTTAATCGACTCTGTGCAGGTTAAGGAAAAATAAAAAATGATCATAAATACAGTAAATGGGCCTTCAAAATGAAGACATAATATTATTTTATTTATCAATCATTTATATATAATTTATACTTAATACCGGTTTGTGTGCAAAACCGGTTTAACCTGCACGGTTGTGACATATTAGATATCGCGGTAAATAGGTTTGCTATCAAAACAGGGCATAAAATCGCTTTTGAGGCGGTGCAAAAATCGCGGCTTTCGCAACAACTCGTTTGTGCAAAAGGATTATTTTTTTGATTCTTCATCACTTTCGCCGCGAAACTCTCGGGATAATTGAAGGGTGCCAAACGGGTTTAACGCCCCAAGGGTTCAAGTTTTTGAACCTCGAATATGAATATTATTATTTGGAAATATCTTAATAGTTATCAATGTGTTGATAACTGATTGATAATGGCATCATTGATAACTGATAACTGATAATTGATATGGCTAGACGACGATCCGGCCGAAATGTGCATGGTATTTTATTATTTAATAAGCCCATTGGTATCAGTTCTAATGCTGCTTTGCAGCGTGTTAAACGTTTGTTTCAGGCTCGCAAGGCAGGGCATACGGGCAGTTTAGACAGAATAGCAACGGGTTTATTACCTGTATGTTTAGGCGAGGCGACTAAACTATCCGGTTTTTTACTTGATGCCGATAAGTATTATCAAGCAGAATGTACCCTTGGCATGACAACCACCACAGGGGATAAGGAAGGTACGGTTAAGCAAACTCGCCCGGTGGTGGGTATTGACCAAAATAAGATTGATGCGGTTATTCAATCTTTTATTGGCCCTATTGAACAAATTCCTCCGATGCATTCGGCTATTAAACACAAAGGACAGGCGCTTTATAAATTAGCACGTCAGGGTAAAGTCGTGGAGCGTCAACCCCGCACTGTTGTCATTCATGCTCTCACTGTAGAAAGCTTTGAGGACAATCGTCTCAAAATAGAAGTACATTGTTCTAAGGGGACTTATATTCGTACTTTAGCTGAAGACATTGGGGAGGTGTTGGGATGTGGTGCTTATGTGAGTGCCTTACATCGTGTGGGGGTGAGAAAGTATCGTGACATGCTTGATTTTGAAATGCTAGAACACTATGCTTCGCTTGGGTTGGAAGCCTTAGACAATTTGTTGATACCCATGCATACGGTACTCTCACACTGGCCTGAGGTCATATTGACGACAGAACTGGCTTATTATGTGCGACAAGGACATGCTGTGCAGATACCATTCGCACCTACGAATGGATGGGTTAAATTATTGACTGACAATGCCTTGTTTATAGGAATTGGTGAAGTGTTAGATGATGGTCGTATAGCTCCTAGAAGGCTAATTAATCTCTAGTTTTTCAGTTTAAAATTCCAAAAAGCAGCCCAAGGGCTCAATGCCACCTTCGCCTTCGCTTGGGCGAACACGCAAGGGCAGCCCCTACAGTCCCTAACTCGCGGGGTTTTGTAGGGGCATACCTGCGTGTTTGCCTTATCATTAATGGCATTGCCCCAAGGGCTAGGACAAAGGATTGCCCCTACAACCTCGATTGTTCTTGTAGGGGCAATCCATTACTAAACAACAACTTAATTATTCATTCCATTTTATTCTGTTCTAATGGCAAAGTTAATCAACTTTTCCGTGATGTCAGGAGTCTCACATGTTAATGACTGAAAATAAAGCCCAAATCATTAAAGAACATCAGCGTTTTGAAAATGATACAGGTTCAACTGAAATCCAAGTCGCCTTGTTGACGGCCAATATCAAAAGCCTTACCGGACATTTCAAGGTTCACAAAAAAGACACTCATTCGCGTCGTGGCTTGATCACTATGGTTAACCAACGGCGAAAATTGCTGGCTTATCTGAAAAGAGAAGATGTGGGTCGGTATCACAATTTGATTGCCAAATTAGGGCTTCGCCACTAAACCGAACACTGATAACTGATAATTTGATAACTGAACATGCCTCATAAAAAGACATTTCAATATGGTCAGCATACTATCACCCTTGAAACAGGTGAAATTGCTCGTCAAGCAGACGGTGCTGTGATAGTTAGCATGGGAGATACGGTCGTTTTAGTGACCGTCGTAGGGAGTAAACAAGGTAATCCGGAAAAAGATTTTTTCCCGTTGACAGTAGATTATCAGGAACGTACTTATGCTGCTGGCAGAATTCCAGGAAGCTATTTTAAACGCGAAGGCCGCCCAACGGAAAAAGAAACGCTAACATCACGGCTTATTGATCGTCCATTGCGTCCACTCTTTCCAGACGGTTTTAACCATGAAGTGCAAGTCGTTGCGACTGTTATGTCTTTGGAACCAGAGATTAATCCAGATATTCCTGCCTTGATAGGGGCTTCTGCCACGCTTGCCGTTTCTGGTCTACCCTTTAATGGGCATTTAGGCGCGGCACGAGTAGGTTATATCGACGGGAAGTATATACTCAACCCTTCCCTAACTCAATTGGAAAATTCTGCCTTAGATTTGGTTGTTGCTGGTACCAAAACGGCCGTGCTGATGGTTGAATCGGAAGCGAAAGAATTGAGCGAAAGCATTATGCTGGAAGCGGTGTTGTTTGGACATCAACAAATGCAAGTTGTGATTGATGCTGTCCAAGAATTGGCCGATGAGGTTGCTAAACCTTCTTGGGATTGGCAACCTAAAACGGTAGATGAGGCACTGACAGCTAAAGTCGCTGAACAGGCTGAACAACGTTTACAGGAAGCTTATAAAATCCAGGATAAACTGCTTCGCCGTGACAGTGTAGAACAGATTCGTCAAGAAATCGTCGCTTCACTGTCTAGTGAAACGGAAGAATTGTCTGAAAATCAAGTGGTTAAGGTGATAGAAAAGCTAGAAAAAAATATCGTGCGATCTGATATCATCGCTGGCAAACCACGCATTGATGGGCGCGATACGCGCACGGTTCGGCCTATTACGATTCGTACTGGCTTATTACCGCGCACGCATGGTTCTGCCTTATTCACACGCGGTGAAACACAAGCTTTGGTAGTGACGACACTGGGTACGGAACGCGATGCTCAAATCATTGATGCGCTGGAAGGTGAATACAAAGAAGGTTTTCTACTGCACTACAATTTTCCACCTTACTGTGTGGGTGAAATTGGACGGATAGGAACCCCGAAACGTCGCGAACTGGGACATGGACGCTTAGCACGGCGCGGTGTACAGGCTGTCATGCCAACATCTGAAATCTTTCCTTACTCTGTGCGTATAGTCTCAGAAATCACCGAGTCCAATGGTTCAAGCTCAATGGCCAGTGTATGTGGTTCCAGTCTTGCCTTGATGGATGCCGCTGTACCGATTAAAGCGCCGGTTGCTGGGATTGCGATGGGCCTGATTAAGGAAGCGGAACAATTCGTTGTTCTGACCGATATCATGGGCGATGAAGATCATTTGGGTGATATGGATTTTAAAGTCGCGGGCACTTTGGAAGGTGTCACGGCTTTACAAATGGATATCAAGATTGATGGCATTACCCGTGAAATCATGGAAACGGCACTCGCGCAGGCTAAAGAAGGCCGGTTACACATTTTAAGTGTGATGGGTAAAGCGTTGGCTAAACCCCGTAGCGAGATGTCAGAATATGCGCCGCGTATTGTCACTTTTCAAATTAAACCTGAGAAAATCCGCGAAGTCATTGGTAAAGGGGGCGCGACTATTCGCGCCATTACTGAAGAAACCGGTGCCATGGTGGACATCAATGATGACGGCGTGATCAAAATAGCTTCTGTTGATTTGATAGCAGGAGAAAAAGCGCGTCGTTGGATTGAACAGATTACTTCTGATATTGAAGTCGGTAAAATTTATGAAGGTAAAGTGGTTAAATTAATGGATTTTGGTGCCTTCGTGACGATTTTGCCGGGTAAAGATGGTTTAGTACACATTTCGCAGATTTGCGAGGAGCGCGTGGAAAAAGTCAGTGATAAATTGAAAGAAGGCGAAACCGTTCGAGTTAAAGTGCTTGAAGTCGATAAACAAGGGCGGATCCGTTTAAGCATGAAAGCGGTTAATAACTAACGTTTCTTTCAGACAAAGCCTGTCTCCTCAAGTTGAGTTGAGATATTAATAAAGGGACTGTTGTCCCTTTTTTATGGCCTATCGTTAGGTGGGATCGCTGTCAGCATGATTTTCAACGAGACGCTTCGCTACGCAAATATACCGCCCTATCGCTGAGCGAACCCACCATCCCCACATCACATCTATCTTCATTTTTGCGCTGATGTAGGCCATCTCAAATTAAACTGATACCCCCTATAAAAATTTGAAGTGAAGTATCATAGCGCAGTCTGATACCAAATCAGCCTCAAAAACAAAATAATCCCTACAAACAGTGAGTTTAGATGACTTTTGATTTGTTACTTGATATTAGACTCGCTTTGCTCTTTAGGGATTAGACAATCACTCAACTTGAACTTTTTCGTAGATAAAAATGACCAAAATTAACACCAACATCGCTACCAAAACAAAAAAAACAACTCTCAATACACCAAAAGCGGACACGCTTAAAGAGGCTCAAAAAGGCCTGAGCACAACCACTGGCACTCGTGCTGGTATTAGAAGAAATAGAGGATGATGGAAATTGGATTGTGGTATTGGGCGATTTAGATTATTTCGTCAGCCTCATCTTTAGCGACTGTTGCAAAAAAGCGCGTTTATTTTTTAACGCCCGCAAGGGGCGCAAGGGGCGCAAAGGTTTAAGTCTGAAATTGATTGGTTTTACCCTTAGCGGCTTGGCGCGAAGCGTGAGATAAAATCTCATGCTTTTCGCTGTGACGTAAAGATTATATTTCACTTAAGAAGTATTTGCTTAAAAAACGTCTTAAGTGAAATGCACTTCTTAATTAATGTTATTAATGAATTGTATGGTATTGTGATGCTCAAAACAGTATAAAAATTAATGATTTAACATTCCAAAATGCCCACAATAAACGGATTAGTTAGGGGTAGTTGCTCACTTCAACACTGCTCGCCAAAACGGTTATCAGTAATGATGTTTACCCTTAGCGACTTTAGCGACTTTAGCGTTTATTTTTTAACGCCCGCAAGGGGCGAAAGGGGCGCAAAGGTTTAAATCTGAAATGGAGTGGTTTTACTCATATCGGTTAAATGCAATAAGTGACACAAAACTTTGAGGCATTGATATTTGGCAGCCTTGAATAAAAATTTGAAGTGAAGTATCATAATGCCCCTAATATCAAATCAGCCTCAAAAACAAAATAATCCCTACAAACAGTGAGTTTAGAAGGCTTTTGATTTGTTATTTGATATTAGACTCGCTTTGCTCTTTAGGGATTAGACAATCACTCAACTTGAACTTTTTCGTAGATCAAAATGACCAAAATTAACACCAACACCACTCACCAAACCAAAAAACCAACTCTCAACACAGCGGACACGCTTAAAAAGGCTCAAAAAGGCCTGAGCGCAACCACTGGCACTCGTGCTGGGGGCATGCCTGATTGGTTAAAAGAAAAGATGAATATGTGTCCTGTACAGGAAACAGTTGTCTAGGTTAGGGAAGGATAATGGTATGCCTATACCATATCTATGACAAACCGTAATCCCCTCTTGACAGGCGTTCTCTGAATTGAGAACGCCTTTTTAATTTCAATACCTTCCAATTTGATCTAAAAAACAGATTATTTCGCCCGCTTCATTTTTAGCGTCTTTATCGCCAAAGCGCGTTTATTTTTTAACGCCCGCAAGGGGCGCAAGGGGCGCAAAGGTTTAAGTCTGAAATGGATTGGTTTTATTCTTAGCAACTTGGCGCGAAGCGTGAGTAAAGAGGGTGCAACTTGGGGTTGCTTATCAATTCTCTTTTTCATGCAGCCTCCCTTTTTCTAACCACAACTGTCGCCATTCTGCACTTTCCCATAGTTCTTGACGCACTGCTTTCTCGGCTTCTAACAAAGCGCGGTAGCGTGAATCTTGTTGCATCAGCTTTGAGGGGGCATCATCTTCAACAATACACCCTTCTTCCACAACCAACACGCGCTCAAAGGTTTGGGTATCACCGACATCGTGCGATATAAATAACAGCGTGGCTTCCTGCCAGTACTGACGGGTTCGTTCTAACAGTATTCGGCGTTTTTCCCTATCCAAGCCGCGAAACGGTTCATCAAGTATCACCAGCCGCACATTGGGGCGAAGCATGGCCCTACCTAAGCGCACTCGTTGTCCTTCTCCGCCTGAAACTAAACCGCCGCCTTCGCCTAAAGGGGTTTTCTCCTCATCAGGTAATTTTTTCAGCACTTCTAACAAATCCGCTTGTTCTATTATCGTTTCTAGCGATTCTGCGGGTATCCCTTGTGTGCCATAATAAAGGTTGTCCTGTAGTGAACGGTTCCAGAGTTGTACTGCGGGATCTACCCAGGCGGTTTCTTGACGCAGAGTATGAAGGCCTTGTCCCTGCAATAATTCGCCATCAACCAGAACACTGCCCTCGGCAGGGTGATACCATCCTAGCAACAGTCCAACTAAGCTTGATTTACCAGCACCCGATGAGCCGACAATCGCAATCTGTTCTCCTGCACCAATAGTCGCCGAAATCTCATGCAAAATAAGGTGTCCGCCCGCTTGGACACTGACATTGTCTAATTCAATAGCCACACCTTGATCGGCCTCACGGGCTGGCAAAAACGGTGTCACTTTTGGATCGTCATACCACGTTTCTGTTTCTTCTGGCGCATTCAACGGTTCTAATAAGCGCAAGACTCGGTTACGCAGCGTCGGGTACTGTTGTGCGGTATTGGCTATCTCGCTGCCCAGTAAGGGCAATCTGAGTATCCAGTAAAGCAGAACCAATACGCCGCTGGTTTCACCACTTTGCGCGACATAATCAAATAAAATCCACACCGTTAAACCCGTATTCACCAAGGTGCCCATCCCAATAATCAGCACACGTACCCGTGCAAGGGCGAAACCGGCGTGTATCCAATTCACCAACAAACTCTCGTATTCATTGCGAAATGCCCGTGCTGCGCCATGCGTGCGAATCGGTACCAATCCTAATAGCGCATCCAAATAAAAACGGCTTAAGGCCGCATCATGCGTGCGAAAGCGCAAATCTTGTTCTCTTAATAAGGGTTGGCTGATAAGCGAGAAACTGATAACCATTCCGCTTGCAAAAATGGCGAGTAACAGGCTATTTGGACTTAACCAGATAATGCCCATCGTGGTGAGTACCAGCGTCAAATTGAGACGTAAAAAGGTGAGAGCGAGTTCGGGTAAAGTGCGTATGATTCTCAGTTCATAAGCCCGTTCAGTCATATCCGAAGTCAGGCGACTATGGAAATAGCGATCACCTAGACGCGGTATTTTTTCCAAAAAGGCTAGACGCAAGCGGTTTTCCAATCGTCGGCCCATGCGTGTCACGCTAGAGATGATGGGCACTTCCAAGAACAGCATAATGAAAAAAAAGGCGAACAAGGCTTCAATCGCGCCAACGCGCTGCGCTACGAATCCAAGGTGTTGACCGATATCTAATAGTCCCTTGAACAACAAAGCTTCAAGGGTGATACCCAGGGTGGCTAGAACCAGTGCCATCAGCAGAAAGGGCAAGCTTAAAAACCCGTCTTTTTTTAAGGTTTGCCACAGGCCACGCTCTGGACTACTCGCCGCTTCGGCCAGTGCGAGGGCCAATTCGGGTGATAAGGGTTCAGGGGTTTCACTGACTTCAGGCTCTTCTCTGATACCCTTGATTTGTAAAATGACTGTCGCTTGGAACAAGACTTGTTCTTCGTCTTCAGGCAAAGCTTTGGTTGACCAAAAGGCTTCTGGAATCGTATCGCTTTTCTCGGCCGCTTGCTGAAAAAAACGGTCTAATACACGCGCAGCTTCGCTGCCATATGCCAATCCTTCAGTACGCACCAAGGTTTCTACCATGCGCGTTGCGGCATCTAAGCTGGCAAGCGGTTGCCAACTTGATGTTTCCAAAGCGGTTTGGAGTAATTGCTCTCTCTTAGCCTTGTCAATGTCTAATTGCGCTAAGCGTTGCAGCAACAGCCCACAAAAACCTTCTGAACTGGCCCAGTTGTACCAAACATCCGCCGAGAAGGCATCGACATGAATATATAACTCATCAAGCAAGCGTTTTTTAGTCATCCAACGCCGGCCAGTACCCGGATCCATAATCTGGACAAACTGCCCATGCTCTCGCCAGATAATCACAAAATGCGTGAAACCATTGGGCAAACGTATCACTGTCAGCGCGGGCAATAATTGGGAATCAGGCAAAAATAAGTGATCCAAGGGCACCATCATTTGTTGCGCTTGCAAGCCTAATTGATTGGCGATTTGTTCTAGCGTATCAATGGAAGTGCCATCGACATCGGTTTGGCAAGCTTCGCGGAGACGGCCATAACTGACGTTAATCCCAAAACCTTCTAATAACGCTTTTAGCGCGGCCGGGCCGCAATCCATCGCTGAAGTTTGCACGACTTCTGGGACTAGGAATCGACGTTCAGGGGGCGCATTATCGAAAATATCGAAAATCATTCGTTTTGTGTCTGTTGTTGTGGACTGGAAGAGTTCGTTGGGTGGGATCGCTGTCGACAATGAACTCAAATACAAACCCAAATATCACCGCTAAGCGATCCCACCATTTTGCCTTAGCGGCTTAGCGTGAGATTTTATCTCACGCAAAGCCGCAAAGACGCAAAGGATGATAGAACGCTGATTAATATTATACTCAGCGCGGGAACAAACTTTACTTTGGGCGCATTCCCAAAAAAAGGATCATTTCGCAAATTTTGCGGCCCGCTGGGAATGCCTGTTATTTTGCGGCCCGCTTGGAATGCCTGTTATTTTGCGGCCCGCTTGGAATGCCTGTTATTTTGCGGCCCGCTGGGAATGCCTGTTATTTTGCGGCCCGCTGGGAATGCCTGTTATTTTGCGGCCGCTGGGAATGCCTGTTATTTTGCTTTTGTGCAGATAATGACCCTTTTTTTGGGAATGCGCCCCTTAACTTTTCATAATGAGGCTGATGGGCAAAAAAAGACAAAAGCTCAGCTAACATAAAAGTTTAAATTGTGCCCGCGTGCAGTATAATCCTGTTCAACATCAATCTGATCACTACAAAAATATCGAAAATCAGTCGTTTTGTGTCTGTGAACTGGAAGTGAGTGAGGGTGTTTCTGTCAACAAGCCAGAGGCGCGTAGTACCAAGGTAGCTGGAGTGACATTGTCTACTTCGATTTTCACGCAACCGCCCTCACCTTTTTCAAATGGATTGGGTACGGCGGCATCCATTTCGGCACGTAATTCAACCGTGCCTTTTGTCGGCCCCGTACTGATCTTGATTACGGTGGCAGGAATCAGGGTAGTTTGTTTATCAAGCTGTACCCATGCGCTTTGCCCTGGATGAATGTTTGCTATCGCTTTTGGGGGAAATTCTGCGACAAGTAATCGCTTCCTCATGGTTTGTATTCTGTTTGCTCCTAGCCCCTGAGTAAATTGACTGCTCAGATTTTCTTTGTCAGTCACGTACAGCGTTTGGCTGATTTCATAAGACGTTATCTTGGCCGTGAGAAACCAATGAACCCACAGCAGGGCCAGGATAATCGCAATCAATAGCCCGGCCAGTGAGTAATTATTATCCGCTTGGAGTGAACGTGTTGTGCGTAAAAAGGGGGTTGCCATAGTGTATAACTACAAGGATTAGATATAATAAAGGATAAAACGACAAGGATTGTTTATGCAAATTGCAGTGCAAAAAAGGGTGCTAATTAAAAGTGATGTTTTGTTGTCTTGTAAAGTGGGTAGAGCTTCGCTACACCCACCATTGTCGACTACCTGTATTTGAGTTATACGCAGATTTCTCATAAACTGCGTACAATTCTCTGAACTGAGGATGGAAAAGTGGCAATAGAACAATTATTAGAAAGTACCAACTTGCTCTATTCAGAATTGCTTCTGCAATGTTGGAGAACTGCACCAAGTGGTCATGGCATCTCTTTTGTTAGCAAAAATATACTTGGCATCGTCATAAGGTCGCTATTATCAGACACAGCCAACAGCGGGCATCAGTTGTCTGAAAGCTCAAGTCACCTAAAGGTGACTAACAGTAAAAGCGCAAATTGTATTTCACGCAAAAGTTTCGCTTCGCGAAACTTTTGCGTGAAATGGTGGACAGTATAGCTTGGAGTGCAAAATTTATTTTGCTTTAACGTAATTGGAGTGCAAAATTTATTTTGCTTTCAGCTTGGAGTGCAAAATTTATTTTGCTTTCAGCTTGGAGTACAAAATTTTGCTTTCAGCTTGGAGTGCAAAATTTATTTTGCTGTTAGCTTAGGCCGATTTCTAAAAAAAGGGTCATTATCAGTCTTGGCTGCAAAATAAATTTGGAACGAAAATATAGCGTTTCCCGATTGAATGAAGTACAAATCATTATCGTTCCAAATTTATTTTGCGGCCCTCTTTTCGTTCCAAATTTATTTTGCGGCCCTCTTTTCGTTCCAAATTTATTTTGCGGCCTGATTTTCGTGAAAAATTTATGCGGGTAGATTTTCGTTCCAAATTTATTTTGCGGCCTGATTTTCAAACCAAATTGATTTTGCGGGTAGATTTTATTGAAATCAGTGTACTTTATTCAATCGGGAAACGCTATATATCTACCTTTGAGCAGATACGCAGTGTGGCCGCAAGCAACATGATAGCCCGCACTGTCTTTGGCATGTTGGTGTACAAACTTGATAACTGGTAAGTACTGAACCATAAATTTTCAGGTATTTAAAAAAACAGAAAGGGGGCAACCTTGGTTGTAAAATACCTGTTTATTTGTGCTTCAGTACTTATGGTGACATTCAATTCGTTCGTTAAGCCTTTATAAAATAAAAATCTATTACGTTGTGTCTCTTTCCAAAAAAGGAGAGACATTGAAAAATAGACTCTTATCAATTTGCTCAGAAAAGTATACCTTATATTAAGGAACTACGCCCTATTGTTGGTAGCGTTACTGCATGCATTCTTTGGCAACAATTGGATTTTCATTTTCCCCAAAAACCAGAAGGTTTTTATAAATATATGAAATGGTTTGAAACAATACGCCATTCCTGTCCTACCGTTTGTCAAAATACGGGCTATAAATTCGCGGTGCCAGGTGGCATTAATCCCAAAGCGACAGAGGTGCGTGGCAGTGAGAGTGTGTATTATGTTTGCGCTACCTTTTTTTCTGGATGGCGAATAGGCTATAACATAGATTATCAACGTGATCGGTGTTACACTGGTTTTCGTAAATACGAACATTATGGAGAACTTTATCTTTGCTTATGCACAGAGATGCCACTACTAGGAGATGACACGGGGTACATTAAAAGGAAATAATATTAGGCCCTGTTGATTTTTGTCAAAAAACCTCGTTGGTTAATGAGTGATAGAAATTAACGCTCTAATAATTATCAATCAATGATTTATGATGACATGTCAACACAGTTGCCATTAACTGATAACTGATTTCCACATTTCACGCGCTTTGTTTCGCGAGCGAAACTTTAGCGTGAAATACAGTTTTGCGCGCAAAACTTTTGCGTGGAACTGATAACTCGTATTAGATCGATATTCGTTGTACTATGAACAGTGAAATAGAATTAAAACTATTAAAAGAGATAGAAGAATTAAAAAGAAAAGTTCGTCTCTTAGAAGGCAAAGATGAAAATCAGATTCCGACTTACCAATATCGTAAAATCCGAGATACTGAGTTAAAAAAGTTATTTGAGATTAAGCAGAATTTAGATAAGCATATTTTTGAACAATGGTTCAACAACCAAATAGAAATAGATAACTCAGTGGAAGTGTTTTTAAACAATTTAATTGCCGAGAATGAATCTTTAGTTGAACGCTATTATGAAGAAGATTTGAAAGTCTATTACATAATTCCTTTGCTGAACAAAATTAATTTTCTTAATAGAGATAAGGAAATACGCGGCTTTTATGAGCTACCCATGAGCTATGCAACCGATAAATTTATTTTAAATGGTACCGTCGATTTTGTCGTCAGCAAAGGGTTAGTCGAAAGCAAAAAACCGTATTTTTTTATTCAAGAGTTTAAAAGAAATGAAGATTATGGCAATCCAAGACCACAACTATTAGCCGAACTGATTACGGCGGTTGAATTAAACGATT